>Ga0255777_10000081_pt1 | contig 84046 bp, 86 predicted proteins | sample 101ome_15_FD_179975 | JGI IMG/M metagenome (GOLD analysis project Ga0255777, IMG submission 179975) | Coastal salt marsh microbial communities from the Groves Creek Marsh, Skidaway Island, Georgia - 101402AT metaG (version 2) | ecosystem: Environmental > Aquatic > Marine > Intertidal zone >... | reverse complement strand
AATACGGTCTCAAGAAAGCTCGTAGAGCAGAGCAATTCACTAAGAGATAATTCTTCACATTGAAAAAATATTTCGGTACTGATGGAATCCGAGGTATTCCAAACGAAAATTTAACACAAGATTTAATTTCTGGCATGGCTAGAGCTGTTGAACAAGTATTGGGAATAAGTTCAGTAGCTGTTATACAAGATACAAGAAGTTCCTCAAAAGAGATTCTTGATTGGATTTCAAAAGGGTTCTCAGAAGAAGTAAATGTTTTTAATTATGGAGTTTTGCCTTCAGGCTCAATGCCAATTTTAATAAGTGAATTCAATCATGATTTGGGAATTATTATTTCAGCTTCGCATAATCCTAGTGAGTACAACGGCGTAAAATTAATTAATAAAAATGGATCAAAATTATCAGATGAACTTGAAATTGCTATTGAAAGTGAAATAGGGAAATCTGACTTACCTAACTCTAGTTCAGTAGTTAAAGAAACTGAAGAAGGAAAAAAAGCTTACGAGCAGTTCTTGTTAGATCAGATAGACTTTAATATTGATAATTTTAATCTAGTAATTGACTGCGCAAATGGATCTGCATACCAGGTGATTGAAGAGTTGTTCAATAGTAATAAAAACATAAGAGTTATTAACAATACACCTGATGGTAAGAACATAAATCATGAATGCGGCGCAACTTATATGGAAAATATGGTCCAAAATATTAAAAAAGGAGAAATTGGAATATCATTTGATGGAGATGCTGATAGATCAATATTGGTTGATGAAGAGGGTAAAGTTTCTAACGGTGATGTAATCATGCTTCTAGTTTCCAAGTATTTATCTTCAAAAGGAAGTTTAAAAAATAATGTTGTTGTATCGACAGTTATGTCTAACTTTGGATTTAAAGCAGCAGTAGAAAAAAATAATTTTTCTAACATAGAAACAAAAGTAGGAGATAAATATGTTGCTGAAGCTTTATTGGAAAATAATGGTTCATTAGGCGGAGAGCAGTCTGGACATATTATATTTCCGGATATTTTACCTGTTGGTGATGGATTGCTGACGATGTTGATGAGTTTAAAAGCATTGTCTTTTTTTAATACAACTCTTGTACAATTTAAAGCGGACAATATATATGAATATCCTCAAGTATTAGAAAACCTTCATTTAAACGAAATTCCATCCGATGATGTAATCGATTCATTAAATTCTTTAGCGGAAGAATTATTTATAGAAACGCAACTTGATGGTAGATACTTAATAAGAAAATCTGGAACAGAACCTTTATTAAGAGTTTTAGTAGAAGCAAAGAGTGAAGAAGAGTTGGATAATTTTATGGATAAGTTGCTAACTATTATCAAAAACGAGTTGAAGATTTCTTAAATTTATTTAAATAAATAATAAGACTTTTACATTAAATTCAATTTATAATATTTTTAACGAGCAAATTAGCGCCAGGCCTTCTAAAGGTGACGAGGTAGTATGTTATCGAAAAATTCGGCGGATGCATACTCGGCTCTACGGTCGTAATAAATTGTTTAAAAACAACAAGAAATTGTTGAACAGAGGCAATTTAATGTAGTCTTATTTCAACTTGCTCGTTGGAATGGAGAATATAATGTGTGGAATTGTAGGCTACTCAGGCCCTAAAGAACCTTTACCAATCTTATTAGGTGGTTTATCAAGATTAGAGTATCGAGGATATGACTCTGCTGGAATAGCTATTTTAAATAACAATGACTTAATTGTTGAAAAAAAAGAAGGCAAGTTAGCTTCATTGGTTCAACATCTTGAAGGTAAAACAATTAAAGGCAATATTGGAATTGGTCATACTAGATGGGCGACACATGGTGTACCTAGTGATAAAAATGCTCATCCTCATTCAGATAATCAAAACGAGTTTGCAATCATTCACAATGGTATTGTTGAAAATTATTCTGAGATGAAAAATGAACTAATTGAACAAGGCTACACTTTTTCATCTGATACAGATACTGAAGTTGTTGCTGTCGAGTTAAGCAAAGAATGGTCAGGCGATCTATTAGAAACTGTTTTAAATGTAGCAAAAAAACTAGAAGGTACGTATGCACTAGTTGTAACAACTGTCAAACAACCTGATGTAATAGTAGCAGGTAGAATGATGAGCCCCTTAGTGCTTGGTGTTGGTGACGATGAAGTATTTCTTGCATCTGATTCTGCAGCAATTCTTGAGCACACAAATAAAATGATATTTTTGGAAAATGGGGATTTTGTAAAAATTGAAAATGGTCATTTTGAACTTTTTGATATAAATAAAAATAAAATTTCAAGAGAAATTCAAGTCATTGATTGGGAAGTTTCTGAAGCTGAGAAAGGTGGTCATGACCACTTTATGTATAAAGAAATATTAGAGCAACCAGAAGTAATAGAGAGAACAATCAGCGGTCGCTTGGCAGGAATTGAAAGAGATATACCTATAAGTAGAGAAGAGGCTCAAAAATTTGAGAAAATATGGATTGTCGCATGTGGAACGGCATATCACGCTGGCTTATTTGGCAAGGATTTGTTTGAAAAAGTATTAGGTGTACCCGTAAGTGTTGAGTTGGCATCAGAGTTTAGATATAGAGAACCAATTGTTGGAAAGAATGATTTAGGCATAGTCATATCACAATCAGGAGAAACAATGGACACAATTGCTGCAACTGAGCTTCTTAAAGAAAATGATGCTCATGTACTAGCATTTGTAAATGTTGTTGGTAGCTCTTTAGCAAGAATTGCAGATAGCGTGTTGTACCTTCATGTAGGTCCCGAGATTGGTGTAGCCTCTACAAAGGCATATCTTGGTATGCTCATAGGTCAGCTATTAGTCGCAAAACACTGGGATGAAGAGAACAAACTAAATATTTCTTATGATGAAATAAATGAATTACCTAAATTAATTCAAGAAACATTGAATTGTGAAGATCAAATTAAAAGTCTTTCAAAAAAGATTTCAAAAAAGAAAGACATTTATTTTATCGGCAGAGGACTAGATTATGCACTTGCAGCAGAAGGTGCTTTGAAGTTAAAAGAGATTTCTTATCTTCATGCAGAAGCATTGGCTGCAGGGGAGCTTAAACATGGCACCCTAGCCTTAATTGAAGACGATACTCCTGTAATTGTTACAGCGAGTCAAAATCATTTATTGGATAAAACAACAAGTAATGTGCAAGAGGTAATTGCTCGTGGTGCGTATGTGATTTCAATTGGTGATAATTCTTCTAAAAAGTTAGAAGACATATCTAATGAATATGTAACTTTACCAACTACATCAGAGGTATTGTCCACAATAATTTCTATAATCCCTCTTCAATTTATTGCATATCATGTTGCAAATTTGAACGGCGAGTCCATAGATCAACCAAGAAACCTGGCCAAATCTGTTACTGTTGAGTAAATGGATAGAGGATATATATATCTAAATAAAAAACATTTTATTTCTAATTTAAATTATTTGAAAGAAATCTCACAAAAAACAATCTGTTTAGTTGTAAAAGCAAACGCATATGGTCATGGGATTGAATGGACTATAAAAGTTGCTGAAAGTTTTGGAGTTAATTGGTTTGCTGTAGCTTCTGTTGATGAAGCATTGAACGTCAGAAAATTTAGTCCTGAATCAAAGATACTTCTTCTGTCGGAACCATCTGTCTCACAGGTTGATAAAATTATAGAAAACAAAATTGATTTAACAGTTTATAACGAAACATTTATTCAAGAATTAATTAATTCAGGTCATCCCTTTAACGTTCATTTGAAAGTTGATACAGGAATGCATAGAGTAGGATGCGAACCAGATAAATTTGAAACTTTATTTAACCTCATTAAAAACTCAGATATAGATTTAAGAGGTATTTGCACACATTTTCCTGAATCTGACACAAATTTAGAATCAACAAATAACTCTATAACTCTATTCAAAGAAATAATTTCTAATGTAGATATTTCAAATCTTTTAGTTCATGTAGACAACTCTGCTTCTACTTTTTTTAATATAGATACTACTTTCAATATGTCCAGAATAGGACTAGCTGCATATGGAACGTATGTTTCTAATGAAAATCTCAAACATGAATTAAAGCCAATAATGGAAATTAAAACAAGAGTTTCAAATTTGCAAAAGAGAAAAGCAGGAGAAACTGTTTCCTACGGAAAAGCCCTAAAGCTTGAAAAAGATTCAGTAATTGCTACAGCACCAATTGGTTATGGTGACGGGTATCCATGGAATTCTTTTCCAGATGGAAAAGTAATTGTCAAGAATACTTTTTGTAAACTTGTAGGGAGAGTAACAATGGATCAGATTTTATTTGATGTAACTGATTTAAATGTAGAAATCGACGATGAAGTTGTAATTCTTGGTAAATCAGAGGATTCTTCATTAGAGATTACAGTTTCGGACATTGCATCTTGGAACAGAACTATTGAGTGGGAAATTCTAACTAATATGTCTAAAAGACTTGAAAGGGTAGAAGTTGGTTAATAAAGTTTCAGAATCTGAACTGGAAGTATTTTTAAAAAGCTATTTAGATAAGTTGATTTTGCCAAAAATAATCGGCCTATCAGGGCCTCTTGGAGCTGGCAAAACTACAATAGCAAAACAAATTATTAAATATTATGGATCTACTGAAGTTGTGACTTCACCAACTTTCAACATTGTAAAACAATATTCAGTTGGAGATTTACAAATTTATCATATTGATTTATATCGTTTGGGAAGCTGGTCCGAGTTTCTTGACTTGGACTTACCACTTGATAGTGATAATAGTTTATTTATAATTGAGTGGATAAATTTGATACCTAATTTGAATCAACTTGATATGGATATTATCGAAATAACTATTGAAGATGAGCTAACAAGGAACATAAAGATATATGATTAGTCTCTCAATATCAACTTCTGGAAAATACAACTCTGTTGCAATTTATGGTGAATCTCTAATCGCGTCATCTACTGTCGAATCTAAGAATGGATCTACAAGTATATTGATGAATTCAATTGATGAAGTCTTTAAAAAATCAAATAAAAATAAAAATGATCTTGAAGTTGTTTATCTTGATATAGGTCCAGGTTTTTATACAAGTCTTAGAATTGGACTAGCAGTTGCCCAAGGCATCTGTGCAAGCTTAGGTTTGCCGCTTGTACCTGTAAACGGCTTAGATGCTCTATCATATGCAGCCCACACAGGTCATCGTAAGATTTATTCAATAATTGATATAAAAAGGGAGGAGTTTGCTTTTTGTACATATAAACCTGTTCCAGGAGGAGTTGTTAAAAGTTCAGAACCAGAAATCCTTAATCAGGAAGATATTAAGCAAAAATTAAGTGAAGATAATGAAAAGAAATTAGTAGTTGGTAACTGGCAAGGATTAGAACTTGCTTCAATTAAAGATTCTAGCTTTGTTAAGCTCGCATCTCCAGAATTTGTAACCGCGGATTATATTCAAAACTTAGGAAAAGAAATTTTTAGAAGTGGTGAGTTCCCAAACTTCAATGAAGTCCAAATAGCTTACATGAGAGAACCAGATGTCTTGTTTTCTTCAAATAATTTAAAACAAGAAGTTAATTTCTATGATTGAGCAAATTAAATCTTGTAATGATGAACTTGCTAATAAGTTAGCTTCTATTGAGCAAAATATATTTGGCACATGCTGGTCCCCGGAAATTTTGAAAGAGAAAATTAATAAAGGTGAATTTTTATATTGGATTTTTAACAAAAATAATAATATTGTTGGATATCTTGGCATTCAAAAAAGTCTTGATGAACTTCAGATACTAGGCATCGGTATACTTGAAGAATATAGAAATACTGGGTTAGCAAAAAAACTTACCGTTGAATTAATTAAATTTTTCAAAAATTCATACCAAAATAAGGTGATACTAGAAGTGAGAGAATCTAACATTGCTGCAATAAATTTATATAAATCTGTAGGTTTTAGCCAGTATGGTAAGAGAGAAAATTATTACAAAAATGAAGACGCTATTTTATTTGAATTAGAGAAAGCTTATGTCTAAAGAATTAGTTATTTTAGGTTTTGAAACATCTTGCGATGAAACAGCGGTTGCAATAATGAGAGGAGATGATTTAGTTGTTAATACGATTTCATCTCAAATAGAGATTCATGAAAAATTTGGTGGAGTAGTACCAGAAGTTGCCTCAAGAGCTCATGTAGAGATGATAAGGAATATTTTTCACAATTCTTTAAATGCTGCAAATATTCAGATTTCTGATATAGATGTTGTAGCAACTACAGATGGTCCTGGTCTTGTTGGCAGTTTGGTGGTTGGCTATAACTTTGCAAGATCAATTTCATGGTCAATAGACAAGCCATTGTTAACTGTAGATCACATGGTAGGTCATTTAGCTGCACCATTAATTGAAAATAATGAGATGACACCACCATTTCTTACATTACTTGTTTCAGGTGGTCACACTCAAATAGTTCTTGTGGAAGAGTGGGGAAATTATCAATTACTAGGAACAACCATAGATGATGCTGCTGGTGAAGCTTTTGATAAGCTTTCAAGATTTTGTGGATTTGGTTTCCCTGGTGGTCCAGCAATTCAGAGAATAGGTGAACATGGGGACCCAAATAAAGTAGATTTACCAAGACCAAAAACTAAACATGAATTTAACTATTCCTTTTCAGGATTAAAAACTGCAGCCACCAATTTTTTAAATAATTTAGATATTAATGATAAGGTTACTAAAGCTGATTTTGCTGCATCCTATCAAGAGGCAATAGTTGACTCATTAATGAGAAATTTTCAAAAAGCAGTTATTGAAACAGGTGTGCCAAATATTTCTGGTGGAGGAGGGGTTATGGCAAATAGTAGACTAAGGGAAAAAATGAATATTTTAGCTTCAGAAAAAGATTTAAATCTATTTTTACCTTCACCTAGGCTCTCAACCGATAATGCTGCAATGATTTGTATAGCTGCCAAAAATAACTTAATTACAAATGAATTATTGATCGATGATGTTCGTTTGAGCTCAATTATTAAGTAATTTTTAGTCAAAATTCTTACATATATAAACCAGACAGTATTAAATTCACAATGTAGATATTTATGTAGGAGGTAAATATATATGAATCTTCAACCACTAGGAGATAGAGTAGTTGTAAAACCACTATCCGAAGAAGATATGAAAACCCCATCAGGTATATTTATTCCTGATACAGCGAAAGAAAAGCCACAAGAAGGCGAAGTAGTCGCAGTTGGGCCAGGGGAGCCTAATGATAAAGGTGAAAAAATTAAACCAGATGTTGAAACAGGCGACAAAGTTGTCTATTCAAAATATGGTGGAACTGAAATAAAAGTCGAAGGTGTAGAGTATCTTATTCTTTCCAGTAGAGATATTCTTGCAAAGCTCGGTTAATAGAAGGAGATAAAAATGGCTAAAAAGACACTAGTTTTTAATGAAGACGCCAGAAAAGGCCTTGAAGCAGGTGTAAATAAACTTGCAGATGTCGTAAAAGTCACTCTAGGCCCTAATGGACGAAATGTTGTTTTGGAAAAGAAATGGGGTGCACCAACTATAACTAATGACGGTGTAACTATTGCAAAAGAAGTTGACTTGGAAGATCCATATGAAAATATGGGTGCTCAGTTAGCTAAAGAAGTTGCTTCAAAAACAAATGATGTTGCTGGAGACGGAACAACAACAGCAACAGTTTTAGCACAAGCAATGGTCAATGAAGGAATGAAATCTGTATCTTCTGGTGCAAATCCTATGGAAATTAAAAGAGGAATGTTAGAAGCTTCAAAAGCTGTAACAGATTTTATTGCTGGATTCTCAAAATCTATTGGTGGCAAAGAGGAGATTGCTCAAGTAGCATCAATCTCTGCTGCTGATACAGAAATTGGAGAGACAATTGCTGAAGCAATGGACAAAGTTGGTAAAGATGGTGTTATCACTGTAGAAGAAGGTCAAACATTTGGTATGGAATTAGACTTTACAGACGGTATGCAGTTTGATAAAGGTTTCATATCACCATATTTTGTTACAGATGCAGATAGACAAGAAGCTGTTCTTGAAAATCCATATATCTTAATTGTAAATTCAAAAATTACTGCCGTTAATGATTTGCTTCCATTACTTGAAAAAGTAATGAATTCAGGCAAGCCATTATTAATTTTGGCTGAAGATGTAGAGGGTGAAGCACTTGCTACTTTAGTGGTAAATAAACTAAGAGGAACTTTTACATCTGTTGCTGTAAAGGCACCAGGTTTTGGTGAAAGAAGAAAAGCAATGCTTGAAGATATAGCGATACTTACAGGTGGTTCTGTAATTTCAGAAGAACTTGGATTGAAGACAGAAAACACAACAGTCGATATGTTAGGTGAGGCTACAAGAGTCGTCGTCAAAAAAGATGCAACAACAATTGTTGATGGTAAAGGAAAGAAAGCTGATGTCGAAGGTAGAGTAAAACAAATTCAATCTGAAATTGAAGAGTCTGATTCCGACTGGGATAAAGAAAAACTTCAAGAGAGACTGGCTAAGCTTTCAGGCGGAGTAGCTGTTGTTAAAGTTGGAGCTGCAACTGAGGTTGAGCTTAAAGAAAAGAAAATGAGAATTGAAGACGCTTTAGCTGCTACTCGAGCAGCTGTTGAAGAAGGTATTGTCGCAGGTGGTGGTACTACTCTTATTAGAGCTCAAGAATCTATTGATAAAATTTCAGGAGGTTCTGAGGGTGAAATAGTTGGTAGAAATATTGTTAAAAAAGCTTTAGAAGCTCCACTACGTCAAATTGCTATAAATGCAGGATTTGAAGGCGGCGTTATGGTAGAAAAAGTTAAGTCATCAAAAGGTAATGTTGGGCTTAATGCTTCTACTGGAGAGACAGTTGACCTTGTAAAAGAGGGTGTAATCGATCCAGCTAAAGTAACCAGATCTACTGTTCAAAATGCAACTTCTATTGCTTCTTTAGTGTTAACAACTGAGGCTTTAGTTGCAGAAGAGCCAGAAGATGAGCCAGCAATGCCAGGTGGCGGAATGGGTGGCATGGACGGAATGATGTAATTTCATTTCATTCAAATTTAAAAAAGAGTGGACATTGTTCCACTCTTTTTATATAGTAGGCAAATATTATGAAAAGTATCAGAGGCGCAATTGCAGTTGTTGAAAACAGTGAAGAAAGCATAATTGATGCTTCTAAAAGATTAATTTTAGAAATATTAGATAAAAACAATCTAATTGAAGATGATATTGTTTCTGCATTATTTACAGTAACTAATGATTTGAATGCAGCATTTCCAGCAAAAGCATTTAGAGAACTCAACATGACATCTGTTTCCGCGCTAGATGCTTTAGCACCAGATATAAAAAATGATTTAAGTGGTTGTATTAGAGTTCAAATATTAGTTTCAATAGACCTTAATAAAATTAATCATATTTATTTAGATGAAGCTAAAAACCTAAGGTCAGATAGATAAAAATTAATTTGTAATCTTTATAATCCTGCTAACATACATTTAATGAAAATGAACAATTCATACTTTTACTTTAGTGAGCACATATAGGTTGCCCTAAAGTACGTTGTGTGGAATCGGGCAAAAGCCCGATTTTTTTTTAGGAGGAATAGTGATAGTTGTAATGAAACAATCTTCTACAAAAGAAGATATTGAAAAAGTTAAGGAAAAAGCAATTCAACAAGGACATGAGCCTTTGGTTATTGATGGAGTGGAAAGAAGCGTTGTAGCAATTAGTGGTAAAGTTAATGACAATCATAGAGCAGTAATGAAACTTCTTCCTAACGTTAGTAGAGTCATCCCGGTTGGAAAGCCATATAAATTAGCTAGTAAAAATTACAAAGATCAAAATTCAATAGTAGATATAAAAGGCTTGAAGGTTGGCGGTGAAAATTTGGCAATAATAGCTGGACCTGATAGTGCAGAAACACAAGAGCAAACTATTGAGACAGCAATTGCTGCAAAAGACGCTGGCTCAAATGGTTTAAGAGGTGGAGCTTTCAAACCTAGAACATCACCATATAGCTTTCAAGGAAGAGGAGAAGATGGGCTAAAAATGCTAAAAGAAGCTTCTGAAATAACTTCACTGCCACTATTTAGCGAAATTATGGATGCTCAGCATCTTGAATTAATGGAAAAGTATGTAGATGTTCTACAAATTGGTGCAAGGAATATGCAGAATTTTAAGCTATTAGAAGCTGTAGGTGAATCAAAATTACCTGTTCTCCTAAAAAGAGGAATGTCAGCTACCATAGAAGAACTTCTTTTGGCTAGTGAGTATATTCTCTCTCGTGGGAACGAAAATGTTATGCTTTGTGAAAGAGGTATAAGAACTTATGAGACCGCAACAAGAAATACTTTCGATATTAATGCTATCCCATTTTTGAAGCAAAATAGTCATCTACCTGTCATAGCAGACCCAAGTCACGCGACAGGGGATAACAAATTAGTAGAACCAGTTGCACTAGCTGCTATCGCGGCAGGTGCCGATGGTCTATTAATTGAAATCCATCCTAGACCTGATGAAGCTCTGTGTGATGGTCCCCAAGCACTTCTTCCAACAGAACTAAAGCAATTAATCGACAAAGCATCAATTGTTGCACAAGCAGTAGGTAGGTCTATTTAATGTTGAACAATGTCCACATAATTGGACTTGGACTGATGGGTACTAATTTAGGTATAAACCTTGTAAATAGTGGTGTAAATGTAAGTGGTTATGACACAAATATTGACAGCATTGAAAGAGCTGAGAAACTTGGGGCAGTAAATATTAGCCATAATATAAACTTGACTTATGATGCTGTTGTTTTAGCAATGCCCATTGATCAAATAATTGAATTTTTAAGTATTAAAAATTTAAATTTGAAATCAAAACTATTAATTGACTTAGGAGGTACTAAGGAAATTATATGTAAAAAAATGAACTCTTTTGAAATTCCCTCAGTAGGTGGACATCCATTGTGCGGTGTTGCAGACAATGAGAATTGGAAATCCAATCCTGAAATTTATTTTGGTGCTCCATTTTTATTGTGCGAAACTGAATCTAGTAGCAAAGAATCAATGGCTATTGCCGAAGCTTTAGTGGAAACTATAGGGTCAAAATTTAAGTGGATTGATTCAAATAAACATGATGAATTAATTGGTCTAACAAGTCACTTGCCACACATAATAAGTTCTTCTCTAGTTTCTTTAGCAATGAAAGAGCAAAACTTAAATGAATTATTAGATTTAGCAAGTGGTGGTTTTGATGGTGCAACTAGACTGTCTCGAACTTCTCCAAACATGATTTCGTCAATGTATCTAACAAATTCTCCAAATGTTAGACAACTTATTGAAAAATTAATTAATGAATTACAACTTGTTTTAAATATGGAAGATGAGGAAGTTATGCTCGACTATTTATCAGGAACAGTTGATTGGAGAAGAGCTTTAGCCGAAAAATTTGGAGAGCGTGAGTTAAGCTAATGAATTTTAGTGGGGGTTCAGTATCAATAGTTGGTGATAAGTCTATTTCTCACAGAGCAGTAATTTTTGGTGCTTTAGCGGAGGGTATATCAAAAATAAATAATATTTTAATCTCTGGTGACACTGAAGCAACAATTCAAATATTTCAAAATTTAGGCGTAAACATTAAGTTATTAGACCAAAACACTTTAGAGATTAACGGAGTTGGTTTGAATGGATTAAAACAGTTTGATGGAGAATTAAACGCAATTAATTCAGGTACAACAGCGAGATTACTAATAGGTCTTCTTTCAAAACAGAATTTTTCTTCAAGACTTACAGGGAGTAATCAATTAAAAAAAAGACCAATGGATAGAATTATTGATCCACTTGTAGAACAAGGTGCAAAAATTGTTAGTAAAGACAAATATTTACCTGTTGAATTTCAACCAAGTAATTTTAATTTTGATGTTGTCAAAACTAATAAGCCAAGTGCACAAGTAAAAAGCGGTTTGATCATCGCATCATTGTATAACAAAGAAAACTCATCAACAATTATTGAAGACATCCCCACAAGAGATCATACAGAGAGATTGTTAGTTTATATGGGTGTTGATTTAATAAGAATGGGTAATCAAGTAACTATTTCACCTAATGCTAGTTTAAGTCCTGTTAATCTAACAGTTCCAGGTGACCCTTCTTCCGCAGCTTTTTTAATAGCAGTAGGTTTATTGAGCTGTGAAAAAATAATTATCAATAATCTATTACTTAACGAAAGAAGAATTGGGTTCTTAAAAATAATAAAAAAAATGGGTGGAAATATTTCAATTGATAACATACAAAAAATTAATAATGAAAATGTTGGCGATGTAATAATTTTAAAATCCAATCTAAATGGAGTCAGTATAAACAAAGATGAAGTTGCAGATATGGTTGATGAGTTTCCTATTTTTACTTTGTTAGCTTCTCAAGCAAGTGGTGAAACAACTGTTGTAGGTGCGGAAGAATTAAGAGTGAAAGAGTCAGATCGTATTGCTGCAATGGAAAAGTTTATTTTGAATTTAGGTGGAGAAATAAGAACCCAAAAAGATGGATTTAAAATTTCAGGCAAACAATCTTTACAAGCTGGAACTGTAGAATCTAATGATGATCACAGGATTGCGATGACTGCTATTGTCGCAAATGTTTGTATAAATTCAAAGATTGAAGTTGATAATATAGATTGTATTTCTGATTCCTATCCAAGTTTTTTTGAAGATCTTTTAAAGATTGGAGTCCATTATGGCAATTAAACTTGGGATTTTGGGATGGCCATTAGAAAAAACATTTTCACCTAAAATTCAAACATATTTAGGTAAACACACTGGTGTAAAGCTTGAATATGAAAAAATTCAATATGAAAATATTACATTAGAGAATATCAACAAAATTAATAGAAATTTTCAGGGTTACAATGTAACAATTCCTCATAAATCATCTGTATTCAATTTATTGAGTAAATTAGAAAATGTAGATTTTGATGAAACGGCTGTTAATACCAAAGTGGTCAACACTGTTAAATCTTCCAAAGACAGAATATTTGTAGCTAATACTGATTTAGTTGGTATAGAACAAACATTTAAATATATCGATTATTCACTTGTTAATAAAAAAGTTCTAATTCTTGGAAACGGAAGCTCTTCTAAAACATTAACAAGTTTCCTAAACAATAGAGGAATTGTCTATATTGCATCAAGGAATGACGAGGAAAATACGATTTCATATGAAGAAGTTAAAAATATAGCTCATGAAATTAATCTCATTATCAATACTACTCCATTAGGGATGCCTCCTTATGAGAAAGAAAAACTACCACTAGACATAAATTTATTCAAAAATTTAGAACTTTTTTTCAATTTAGGTTATGGCTTAAGCAAAAATTGGGTAAATGGAATTACTCTTAATAAAGTAGAATATGTGGATGGACTTATAATGTTGATAGGTCAAGCAATCGAGTCTTTTAATATTTGGACTGATAAAAATATAAACTTTGATGAAGTTTATGAAAGAATTTTAAATGAGGTTATAAATGAGAATTAAATATTTAACAGCTGGTGAAAGCCATGGCCCTGAACTCAATGCAATCATTGAAGGAATTCCCTCAAATTTTGAAATTAGTAAAGAATTTATAGATAATTTTCTTGAAAGAAGACAAAAAGGTTCTGGATCTGGTGGAAGAATGAATATTGAAAAAGATGCGGTTTCAATAAGTTCAGGAGTTGTTAATAACAATAGTACGGGAGGTCCAATAGCTCTTAAAATAATGAACAAAGATTGGAAAAACTGGCAAAGTAAAGAAATAGAACCATTCAATGTCCCTCGCCCAGGTCATGCAGATCTTGTAGGAACTCTTAAATATAAACATACTGACATTAGGCACTCTTTAGAAAGAGCTAGTGCAAGAGAAACTGCTATAAGAACTGCTGTTGGTGCTGTTTGTTCTCAAGTATTACAAAGTTTAAACATCAATATTATGGGTTTTGTCTCTTCAATTGGTGCAATTTCAATTGATTTAAATCAAATTGTAAACGACGAAGAATTAAAAAATAAAGTAATCAATTCAAACGTTTCCTGTCCTGATGAAAGTATTTCAGCGCAAATGGAGGAAGCAATTAAAGAAGCAAGAAAAAATAAAGATACTTTAGGTGGTGCTATTACTTGCATAGCTGAAAATTTTCCTCCAGGGTGCGGTAGCTATGTACATTTTGATAGAAAACTAGATGCAAAAATTGCTTCTTCTATGATGTCAGTTCAAAGTGTTAAAGCAGTTGAGATTGGTAATGGTGTAGAATCGTCGAAATCATTTGGTACTAAAGTCCAAGATCAAATCGAATTAGAGAATAAATCACTAAAGAGGATTAGCAACAATTTAGGTGGTTTTGAAGGTGGAATGACCACAGGAGAGAAAATTGTTGTAACATCTTTTTTGAAGCCAATTAGTACAACACTTACACCTATAAAAAGTGTTGATTTAGCATCAAAAAAAGAAACAAAAACTGAATATGAAAGATCTGACACTTGTGCAGTTCCAAGAGCAGTTCCAATTTTTGAAAGCGTATTAGCTATAGATTTGTTAAATGCTTTATTAATTAAAACTGGTGGTGATTCAAAACAAGAAATTTCTGAAAGACTCACTAAATTAAGAGAATATTCTATAGACGATTTCAATCTTGCAAATGAAACTTGGCAAATGAACTATGAAATTGAATAAAACTTACAGTATATGTGGATACATGGGAGTTGGAAAAACCTCTTTGATCAAAAAAGTTATGCAAAAAAAAAATTTCAAATGTTTAGATCTTGATGAATTTATAGAAGAAAAATATGGTCCAATAGATAATATTTTTGAATCAAAAGGGGAGGGTTATTTTAGAGAGATTGAACAAATAGAATATTTTGAAAATTTAGAAAGTTTTGACTTAATCGCACTCGGAGGAGGTTCGTTAGAAAATTCAAGCGTCCATAAACATGTTATAAGCAGTGATAGTGGTATTTATTTAGAATCAAGTTTTGAAGAGTTGTGGAGTCGAATCAAAGATTCTAACAGACCTCTTGTTGCAGAAGGAAGGGAAGCAAACTATCAGAGATTTTTGAGAAGGATTAAGCTTTATGAAGATTGTAAATTTAAGATTAATGAAACCAATCTAGATGACAAATTTGATAAATTGATAGAAATAATTGATAACGATGAAAACTAAAGTAACTTACTTAAATACAAATAGTGAATTTATTGAAAATATAAATTTATCAAATTTCGATTTAATTGTTGCAGATTCAAATTTACAAAATTTAAAATTTGATAACAATTTAAGTGTAAGTATTGAATATCTGCTGGTATCAGAAGAGAAAAAAATTCTAAGTACAGTTGAAACAATTTGGGAAGTTTTTTTCAATTACGATTTAAATAGAAATAGTAAAGTTCTCTTCATTGGCGGGGGTGTTTTACTTGATTTGTGTGCATTTGCTGCGAGTACTTATAAAAGGGGTGTTGATTTTTCATTAGCTCCCTCAACACTTTTAGCAATGGTTGATGCTGCTCATGGAGGAAAAAACGGGTTTAATAATGAATTTGGTAAGAACCAAATAGGCACCTTTTCCAAACCATCAAATGTCTTAGTATGCTTTGAGTTATTAAATGAATTACCTGAAAGTATTTATAAAGATGGCCTAATTGAGCTGATCAAGCATGGTCTTATTGGCGATAAAGGTATATTTAATTATTTGATCAATAGCCAAACTCATCACATAACTTTTGAAGTATTAAAAGATGGCATACAGGTCAAAACTTCAATCACAGACATTGATTTTCTTGAGAGCAATAAGAGGAAGCTCCTAAATTTTGGTCATACGATTGGACATCTTATTGAAAAAGATTCTGATTATGAAATTTCTCATGGTCAAGCTGTTGCTATGGGAATATATTATGAAATGATACTGTCAAAAAATCATTTGAATCTAGATGATAAAGTTATAAATCAATATATTGAATTTCTAGATAAAATAAAATACCAAAATACTTATAAATTTAAATCTTCAAAGGAAGAATTGATTGCAAGACTTAAAAACGATAAAAAAAGTCGTAAAGAGATTGTTGAGATAATATTATTAAATCAAATTTCAGATCCTCAAATTGTTGAACTTAATTTCTCAGAAGTAATGGAAGTAATTGAGTATGAATAAAGTAGAAATTGTAAATGGTCCTAATTTAAATTTTTTAGGCATTCGTGAAATAGAAAAGTATGGTACGGCAAGTTATAAAGATTTAGTAAATACTCTTGAAGAAAAAGCAAGTGAACTAAATCTTGAATTAAATTTTTTTCAATCGAATATTGAAGGTGAAATAGTAGATGCTTTGCAAAATTCATTACAAACTTCAGAATGGATTGTCATAAATCCAGGGGCATATACTCATACAAGTATCGCCATTAGAGATTGCTTAGCTTATTTATCAACCAATTTAAAAATTATTGAAGTTCACCTAACAAATATAAACAATAGAGAAAATTTTAGAAAAATAAATTTAATTTCAGAATTCTGTGAAAAGTCAATTATCGGCAAAGGAATAGATGGTTATATAAAGGCATTGGAGTACATAAATGAACAACATTAAAAAGATTGCTTACCAAGGTTCACCAGGTTCTTATTCAGAAGAGTTATTAAAAAAAGAATTTCAAAACTCCCAATACTTATCTTGTAACTCTTTTGGAGAGCTTGTAGACAATGTATCAGTAAATAATACCTATGGACTTTTACCAGTTGAAAATTCAATTGCAGGAACTGTTATTGAAGCATATGAAGAATTGATTGATAGTGATTTAAAAATTTTTGCAGAGTATATAAAAAAAATTGATCATTCTCTGATAGGATTACCAGGTTCTAATTTAAATCAAATAAATCAAGTTATTTCTCATCCTCAAGCTCTTCAGCAATGTAGTAAATTTATTCAAGAAAATAATTTTAAGATTTCACCGGTTTTTGATACTGCGGGAAGTTTAATAGAGCTTGAGGCAAACCAAGATAAGTCAATCGCAGCCATAGCCGGTATACATTTTGAAAATAATTCAAAATTTGAAATTTTGAAAAAGAATATAGCAAATCATAGTGAAAATTTTACGAGATTTTTTCTTATTGGAAATAATGAACCTGATAATAATTTGATAAAAAATAAATATTCATCAGTATTAATTTCAGATGATAAACCAGGTTCGTTGTTAAAGGCATTAAATATTTTTAGTGATTTAAATATAAATTTAACAAAACTTGAGTCACGTCCAATATTGGGAAGGCCTTGGGAGTACAAGTTTTATATAGACTACGAATTGGGGGAGTATGATATTCAAGAAAACCTTGTAGTCAAAATTGAAGAGGTTTCAAAAGAATTTAAAATTCTTGGACATTATCCAAAAGCTAATATTTAAAGATTTAACTATCTTCTACTTGAATGTCTGCTTTTTCTAAAATATTTCTTAATGAGTCAGAAACATCATATTTTTTTTCATTTCTTAAATTTTTCCTGAGTTGATTTAATTCATCTACTACCATTTCAAGAGCATGTGTGTTTTTTATATTATTTTCAACTTGAATTTCTAAATCAGCAATTTTTTTCGAAAGCTCATCTTTAATATTTGTTTTTTCTTTTTTGGTTGGTTGAGATTCAATAAAATTTGATTCTGATAGGTAGCTTTGAAGATCACTTAACTTTCCTTCAGAGCCACTTTCAAAAACAACATTATTATCTTTTGTTACCAAAGTCACATTTCCTAGCCCTTTTACTTTATAATTATTATCTCTACCAGTAATTATTAATGCAGTATGCTCATCAATTCCCAGCAAGTTGGTGTAGGCAATATTTAACAAGCTATTAATTCTTTTTGCACCAACATAACTGTAGCTTGTGTCATGGTTGCCTCCTTCTTTGTTATTGAAGTGAGGGACAACTGTACAGTTTAGATCAAACAATTTAAGAATATTTAAACCTTTTTCCCAATAAGGATCTATTCCGACTTTATATATTTCGTAAACAGGAAGTGTAAATTCACCTAAAGTTGAAGCTGCAGCACTTGCAAATAATGCTTTTCCACCTTTATTAATATGATTTTTAAAAAGATTCTCTATTTCCCCTTCAGCCCAAAGCTTGCTCGCATAACTTGGACTTCCGGGACCAGCAAAAATAAACTCAGCTTTTTCTAATAGTGCAATAGATTTAAAAAATTGTGGTGTATTTAAATCAGACATCTTTCTGAAAGTGGCTAATTTAATATCAGTATTTAAACTAGTTTTATAAAATTCAATTAACTTATCTACTAATAAATCTGCATTTTCTTGGAATCCAAAAGGTGAGTCTAAGATATATGAACTGTTTTTTTCATTACAATCTTCTAGAAGCTCTCTATGAACACTTACAAGGTTAGGGCTAGTCTCCCCAGAACCTAAAATTGCGATTGTACCTAACGTTGTAGACATCTATTCATTATATATTTTATTTGTATTGTTCCCAAGGGCTATAATTAAGTTGTGGTCTGGTTAATAGCTAAAATTCTCGAAAAATTTACTTTAGAAATTGTTCCCAAATTACCAATTCAAATAAGAACTAAATTATTTAGAAGTGTTTTAAAATTCAGAAAAATAAGAGACAAAGCTCGTTTAGACGTAACAAATTCAAATCCAACTTTTGAACAGAGGCTTGAATATGCTTTAGATTCAAGAGTTGGCCTCAACACCTCAGGCCAAAGTTTATTGACATATAGTGAAAGTATTCAATTTTCACAAATAGACGATACACCAGTAAATATTTACAAGTTTGAACCCCGTAATCCCAATCCTTCGAAGTATGCAATCTATTTTCATGGTGGGGGATATTTTGCTGGGAGTATCACTTCACATAAAAATTTTGTTTCAAAACTTTCAGAGAAGACCAATTTAACTATTTATTTTTTTGAATATCGATTAAGTCCTGAGTACTTATTTCCTTCAGCACATGACGATGCAAAGATAGCGGTAGATTTTATATCCTCTCTCCATCCTGATAAACAAAGTATTTGGATAGGAGAATCTGCTGGAGGAGGGCTAGCAACTGGATTATGTGTGGATTATGATTACTTAGTTAGACCAGATAACTTAATATTGCTTTCTCCATGGTTAGATTTATCAGATAAAGAAGAGGATAAGAAATATTTTAAAAATAGGGACATAACAATTATTATCGACGGAATGCATGATGTTGGAGAGTTTTATTCCTCAGAACACTCTTCTGACAACCCTATTCTTTCTCCAATCTATGCGGATATTAAATCCTTTCCGGATACCTTGATTCAGGTATGTACAGATGAACTTTTGTATAATGATGCAATTGAATTCACAAAAAAGTTAAAAGAAAAAAACGTCAATGTTAATTTACAAACTTGGAACGGTCTTTGGCATGCTTGGCAATTCTTCCCAATAAAAGAAGCGAACGAAGCAATAAACTTAATTGTTAAATACGTTAAATCTTCTGAAAATCAATCTTCTAGATGATGGAGTGCAAATCCAAACGGTAGTTCTAATCGATTTTCTTTCATAGTTTCTTCATTAGTTAAGATTGAATAAGTTTTATCTCTGGTTTTGATCTCACCATTATTTAAGATAATGCTTTCATCACATATTTCTAATGCCATAGGTAAATCGTGCGTAACCAAAATAATTGTCACGTCTAGATTTTTAAGTATCTCAATAAGTTCTCTTCTAGAAGCAGGATCTAAATTTGAACTTGGTTCATCTAATACTATTAATTCCGGGTTTATTGCAATAACACTAGCTATTGCTACTTTTCTTTTTTGACCAAAGCTCAAATGGTGAGGAGGTTTATTTAAAAATTCTTTCATTTTAACTTTTTCTAAAGCTTCTATTGCTTTTGATTCTGCTTCTTCATTTGTATATCCAAAATTTTTTGGTCCAAACATCACATCTTCTAAGACTGTTGGCATAAATAATTGATCATCTGGATCTTGAAAAACTATACCTACTTTTTCTCTAATTTTTTTTAAATTGTCTTCGTTAATGCTTAAGTTGTTAATGTAAATTGAATCATCTAAATTTCCCAAAATGCCATTTAAATGAAGTATGAAAGTTGTTTTTCCTGCACCATTGGGCCCTAAAACCCCAAGAGTATCACCTTTGTTTATTTCTAAATTTATATTTTTTAATGCTTCATAACCATCTGGATATGAAAAATTTAAATCGTTTATTTGTAAATAGTTTTTCATAAATAGAACCTATCAATAATTAAGTTAGAAAAAGCCAATAAAGACAATATATATAAAAAATTAGATTTTTCATAGCTTCTATTCTTTAATTCGATAGTCCCATTAAATCCTCTTGAGATCATTGAGTTGTAAACCCTTTCTCCTCTTTCGTATCCTCTAATAAGCAATGCACCTGATGCAAAAGCAAGAGGTTTTAATCCTTTGAAACCCTTTTCAATATATCCTCTTGATTTCATAGCTATCCGCACTCTCTTTACCTCATCAATAAATACATCTATGTATCTAATTGCGAAAGAAAAAATAGCAATTAATAAAGGAGAAATTTTTAGTTTTTGAAGACCATAAATAATTTCTATATTTGAAGTTGTTGCAGTTAGTACTATTGCAAGAGTTACACATAAAGTAATTTTGATAAGTATATTTGTCATTTCTAATACACCAGTTTTGTACACATTTAGATTGAAAATTTTAAACAGGACTTCATTGTTGCCTTTACTCAGAAAGGGTAAAAATAAAGCAAATAATACAAATGGTATGTCGACAGATAACCGTTTTAGATATGTAGAGAGTCTTAGTTTAGATAGCCAAAGTAAATAAATTACAATTGCAGTTTGTGAGAGGATAATTGAGTAATTTTCTAAGCTTAGAAAAGCAATAGACAATACAATCGCAAACACTGTAAAAATCTTAACTTGAGGCTTTAGTAAATTTAGCTTTGAGTTGTTATGAAGTTGTAGGTGATGGGAGTGTGTTGTTTCCATTATTAATTATCTTAATGCAAATCACTTGCAATAAAAGAAATATTAACAATTATTGCACAAGCCAGAATAAATAAAATGGTTTCTAACTTCTTTGAAATTTAAGTCTCTTTTTAACTCATTATTTATTTTTTCAACTGTTTTATTGCTAACGTCAAATATTTTGTTGCAGCTGTAACAGGTCATATGTATGGAATTATTTTTTTCTTTCTTATAGTAAATACCTGAACCGTGTTCTTGATGTGCATGCTCAATTAAATTTAACTCTTCTAAAAGTTCTAATGTTCTGTAAACAGTTGTTAAATCTATAGTTTTATCAATAGTTTGTGTTTTAGTGTGAATTTCATCAACCGAATAATGAGAATGACCAGAAGATTCTAAGATGTCACAAATGATCTCTCTTGCTTTGGAAATCCTATATCCGTTGTCTTTTAGTTTTTTAACAAAGCTCATCAATATGTATATTATAAGTTCTAGAAGGAAACCTATGAAGAAAAAAATTATCAAAATTTTAAATAGATACAGCTTAATTTACCTTCCTTTAGGCTGGGTTCTAGGTTTAGGTATAATTTTTGCAACTTTTGATCCACCACAGGTCTTGTATTTCCTTAGTTTTATTGTTGTAGGAGTGTTTATAGCTCTCATAATCTACACCTCCAATAGGGGGGTCGTAGACGATATGTTTAATTTTGAGAATCAGGAATATTCTATAATTGAATTTTATTCAGACTATTGACTAGGCTGTACAGCATCAAAATTCATAGTTGATGAATTTAAGAAACAGAATCCAGAGATTGTATTTTTTCCGATTAATGCGAGCAAACAGAGCAATCATCCTTATGTAGAATTATTTAAACTTTTCAATACCCCAACATATGTATTGGTAAATAAAGAAGGCAAAGTTTTAGCTAGAAGAGTTGGTACGTTTAGCGGTCCACACTTTAAACGATATATTCCCTAAGATATTTTTTCACCCAACTCTGCATTTGGCTCAGGGCTCAAAAGCAAGACTTCGTTATTTTTAGTTATTGACCCTAAGACCAAGCATTGGCTTATAAAAGGTCCTACTTGCTTTTCGCCTAGATTTATTACGCTTATAACTTTTCTATCTAATAAATCTTCTTTGGAGTAATTTGTAATCTGTGCACTACTTTTTTTTACCCCTATAGCTTCTCCAAAGTCAATTTCTAATTTATAAGCTGGTTTAATTGCCTCTTCAAAATCTTCAACTTTGATAATTTTTCCAACTCTTATGTCTAAATCAAAAAATAAATTTACTAATTCACTATTCATATAACAAAACTAATTACATACTTAAAATATGTCAAAGATTCTTATCTTAAGTGCTGGAACCAACGATCAATCGCTGAATAATTTATTAGCTAAACACTTAAGTCTTCAATTAAACAATATGAAGATTGAAAATAATATATTTACCAATTTGTATTCAGATATTCCTTTTTTATTAGAGCGTAAAGATGAGACGCCAAATAAAATTCTTGATATCCGTGCAAGTTTAGAGGTTAGTAGCAGGATGGTTATTTTTAGCCCTGTATTTAATGGCGGTTTTTTAGCTACTTTAAAAAATACATTAGATTGGCTGTCTTTATCTTATGATGATTTAAATTACAATGATCTTTTTAAAGATAAGCCTGTGGCAGTTGTATCAAGTGTTAATGGTAGTGGTGGCAATGCTCCCTCTGCTTTTAAACTATTGGAAGCTCAGCTAATGAACTATGGTTTGAATACTTATCCTGAATTATTGTTATTTACAAAAGAAGATTTTAAAAACTTTCCACAATTAGAAAAAAATGAAATTGCACAAAAAAAATTAATGGATTTTATTAATAATTTTCTAATTTTTGGTTGATGATTTCATAGATTTTCTCAGTTAGTTCATCAACACTAAAATCGTTTACATTATAAATAGGATCTAGAATTTCAATATCTACTTTACCGCTTTTTAGCCAGACATTTCCTTTTGTCATGAGCTTGTGAGCATTGTGACTTACAACAGGAACAATGGGGAGGTTAAAATCTTTTGCGATATAGGCAGCCCCTTTTTTGAATGGTAATAATTTTTTTTGATTACTTCTTTTACCTTCAGGAAATATCATGATTGAATACTTATTTTTTAATACTTGATCAATCGAGTAATTAATTTTATCAAAATTAGAACTAGCATTTTTTCTATCAACTCTAGGCAAGCCAAGAACTTTTAGTACACGACCAAAAATAGGAATTCGAAATAATTCAGTTTTTGTTAAAAACCTTATTGAAACAGGTAATGCGGTTATGTGTGTAAATATGTCTAGTGTTGATGGATGGTTTCCGACAACTAAATAACTAGAATTTTTATCTAATTTTTTGGCACCAGAAACAACTAATTCAACTCCAACCAATTTGAGTCCAACATATCCAAATAATTCATATAATTTAGTTGCAAGATGTTTTCCATTTGGAATGAATGATGTTAGTAAAATTAAAATCATTAGTGGAAGCAAGAAAAAAACTAAAAAAGAAGGAAATAAAATTATAGTTTTAATAACTACATACGAAGATAATTTTTTTTCCATGATTAATTTTTAGGTTAGACCAAATTTTAACTAAATACTTATACCAAATTGTTTTTTTACACTAAGGCTCAAAAAATAAAACGAACTTGAACAAAGCAAAAATCCTAAAGTAGGGGGTAATAGATTCCAATAATTAACACCACTCAAGTAAGCACCATAAGTGATTGCATCATATATCATTACACCCCAGTTCGAAGTCCAACCTACTTGACCGTAAAAAGATGCAAATCCATACGCAATTATTCCATACGTTGTACTTGTAAGCATGAGACTTACTGCGTAAGGAATCACTACTGGCAATATATGTTTAGTAGCGATATAGTATCTGCTTCCGCCAAGTAATTGTGATGCCCTTATGAATTCAGAATTTGACACCTCTTTTGCTTTGGCTCTTATGACTAGATATGCAACTCCAAATCCTGAAAGCAATCCATATATTATCCCAACATTTATAGGAGTAAGTATGTCTGTAAAATCGCCAGTGCCAATGATTAACAATACAATTGGTGGGGATAAGAGAATTAGTCCAGAGGATATTTCCTTAAATAAAATATCTATTCTTCGAAACATAAAAGGGATAACTGTGCCAAAGAAAAGACTTATTATTAGTCCTATTAAGAATGAAAATACGGAAAGTTCGATTAAGGGTCTAGATCCAGCCATGAACATGCTGAGAACATCTCTACCAAGTGGATCGGTACCTAAAAGGTGTTGAGCTGAAGGTTCTGTCGGGTGAGGGAAAACTCTAGTATCAAATCCAACAATTGGATCATATATATTTTCTGGCCAATACGATCCAAGTAGAAACGAATGTAAGAAACTTAAAGAAATTAAAAAGATAAAAAATAAATATCCAATTTTTCCGTGATAAGTTTTAAAAGTGCTTTTCAATAAATATTTAAACATTATTTCTAACTCTTGGATCTATGTATACGTGAAAAATACTTATAACAATTCTTAAAAATGTTGAAAGCAGTGCTAAAAGTAAAAATATACCCATTGCAGCGTTTGAATCTTGATTCAAGATAGTTCTGTATAGCATTGATCCCATTCCGGACCAGCTAGTTGTTGATTCTACAATCACTAAAGATGCAATTAGGTACGGCAGGCTTAATCCTAGCCTATTAGCAAATGGTCCAAAAGAGTTATTGAGAATATGTTGTTTATAGATAGTTGATTTTGAATAACCCAAAGCTCTAGCAGTCAATATGTGGGGTTCTCTTGAAATATTTTGAATGATTACATTATTCATTAACATATATTCTCCAAATAAAAATACAGTCAAAATAATTATTGTTTTAGTCGCATTCTTTGAAGCAAATATTATTTCATTAAAAATTATTTCATCTAATGCTATAAAAATATATGACATTACTGATAATGAAATTAAAAGTTTCAAATATGAAAAATTAATACCTGAAATTAGCTCAGTAAAAAAAATAAATATTAAAACCAATGCTAATAAAAATATAAAAAGATGAAAATTAAATGTAAATTCTGAAAACTCTATTAAAGAAGTAGGAGTTTTTTTTATTTCAAAATACTGAGTAAATTTAGAAAAATAGTTTTCGAGTTTGTCACTTATCAAAAAGTATACAATTGGTGGAAATAGACTAATAAGCAATGTAGATATTGAATCTGAAACTATCTTATTTTTATACAAGCGTTTTATTGGAGTTTTGATTGCAGAAATGCGAGATGTGAAATACGCAAGGAAAAATGAAGGTATCAAAATCTGTAATGTAGGAAATATAGTGGATGTAATATCTTTGCTGCTATTTCTCATAAACCCACCAGGTGTAATTTCTCCAGAAAATACACTAATTACCCACCGAAAGTACTGTTTGTAAATAGGATCATCAGCTCCTAACGACGCTCTGAGTTCATCAAGTTCTTGCTGGCTCATCATTAGCCTTAAAGGAGTTAGAAAGTCTCCAGGGATTAAAACATTTATGAAATAGTACATTAAAAATAAGAAAATAAAAATCGACAATATTGATGATCGAATTTCTTTTAATATAAATTTTGTCATTTTCTCATATCAACATATGGAAGTACCTTTTGTACAACTGGTCCAATTCCAATTACAAATAGTATTGTAACGTAACCAACAAGTCCTCCAAGCAACCACCCAGTTAAAAATGCAAATAATTCAATAATATTTCTTGCGAATCCGATTTTTAAACCAAGAGCTTCAAGACCTGTCATAATTCCATCTCTTGGACCAACGCCAAGTCCTGCACCAACATATATCGCTGTTCCGGACCCAATTGCAATAATTCCTAAAAAGATTAATAATCCACTTTGAAACAAATTAGAAGCCACATTAAAAGAAGGTATTATTAAATCTGCTACTGTACCAACTAGAAAGACATCAATTAAAGTTCCAATCCCTGGTTTCTGTTTTAGTGGAATCCACAGCAACATAATAAAAATACCTGTATAAATAATTGTTCTTCCATATGTTATTCCCAATGTTTTGGAAAGTCCATCGTGAAATACTCCCCAAGGTCCTAAGCCTAGATTTGCTAGGTAATTCAAAGAGATGCCAACACCAATTAAAGAAGTACCAAAAAAAACTTGAAATAATTGTCTAAGAATTCTTGGCATCTGTTCAGATTACAATCGTTAGTAATTAAAATAATTATGTGAGAAAAATCTTTATAATATTGTTTGCACTACTTGTATCTTGTAATCAAACTTCTAATGAAGATGTTCTTACTGAAGCATCTACTGAAGTTGAAACCACTCAAACTTCTGTATTAACTCAAGATGAAACTTCAACAACGCTTGTTGAAGTTAGTCAACTTGATCCGTTTAGAGATAGAACTTACACAATAATTAAGGAAGAATCCAGAGCTTCTTATTTAGCACCAAAACAGTTTTTAAACTCAGGTCTAGAAACTATTGAAGGAATTACAAGAGAGGTTGAAGGTTCGTTTGATGTTTCACTTGATTCTTGTGACTCATCTGATTCTTGTATTACAATTTCTAATCTTTATATAAAAGTTGATATATCTGCTTTAAAAAGTTCAAGTGTAATAAGAGACCAAGCAATGAACAATCAGTGGCTTCAGTCAGCACTTTTTCCAATTGCAATTTTCACCATTGATGAAGAAACTATTCCAAATAAAAATTTTGATTCCAAAATTGAAGATGTCTTTATAGGAAAACTAACAATTAGAGAAATTGAACTAGACACTCCTTTTTCAATCACTGCATATATTCAAGATGAAAAGCTATTTGTAACCGGGTTTACAGAAATTGATACAACTTGGTTTGGATTTGATGCTCCTACAAAATTCAATGCATGGGAGGTTCTAAATCCTATAGGAATTTCTGTAAGCCTTGTCGCTGAAGAAAAATAGTTGAATTATTTTTTTAACTTTCAAAATCTTGAATATAAGCCAGTTCAAACTTCAAAGAGTTACGCGTCAGTAGCAATATTAATTTATAAAAATTCAGAAATATTATTCATTAAACGATCTAATGAAATGCCAACACATAAGGGACAAATAGCATTTCCAGGAGGTAGGTATGAACAAGAAGATAAATCTATTGTTGACACAGCAATCCGAGAAGCTTGCGAAGAGTTATTGACCGACAATTCAGATATAGAGCCATTCGGAATTATGAACTCATTTGACACAGTAGAATACAAATTTGATGTTTACCCTGTTTTATGTAATTTGTTAAATAAGTCATATTCATTTAATAAAAAAGAAGTTCAAAATGTTTTTTATGTTCCAATAGATAACTTGATGAATAAAAATAATTGGAATTACAGAGGGAGATATGAAGGAGATTGGATATATCACATAGAAGATGAAGTCTTATGGGGCGCAACAGCAAATATGGTAAAAAAGCTTTTTAATTTAAATTTAACTTGAGTTTTCAGACTCATCTTTTACAGCAAGATACAGAGAAATAAAAATTAAAGATAATGTGAAATAAAATATATTACTTATAACTTCATTTAAGAAAATATAGCCTACAAAAATCCCAACTATTGGCACAATGTAATCTACTAATGTTGTAAAGGTTGCAGACAATCGTTTTATTGTGTAAAAAAATAATGAATAATTAAATATATCGATAAATACTAAACCCAAGAGTTTTAAGTAACCTTCAAATGTCAAAATTGAAAATTCTACATCTAAAAGTAAAAATAAAATAAGAGATATAAATGTTCCTGTTAACCACTGGGTTAGCAAGTATGTCTTTGCAGGAATTAATTTCGAGTCTCTTTTATTAGTTATATTACTAAGAGCAAGACCCTGTACACCTACTATTGCTAGAGTCCCTCCTAATAATAAATTTCCTCCACTATTAATACCTGTTGCACCAGATAGAAATAACACAATCAGTCCTGATAGACCCAAAATCACAGAAAATAATTTAGTCTTAGTAATCTTTTCTTCTTTATAAAATAGAAAAACCCAAATTACTGTAAATAATGGAATCGTTGATATGAAAATACTTTGAAGTCCTGAGGATATGTATTTAAGTGCAAATACGAATGTCCAACCTGGTAAAAAAATAGCTAGAAATCCGGTTAACCCTCCCTTTTTTAAAGTAGAGAAACTAATTTCCTTTCTAAACTCTTTAAAACAATACAGCGCCATTAGAATCGTCACTAAAGTTATCCTTTGAGTAACAATGAGGACTTCATTTACTCCATCAAGTATTAAGCTTCTGTTTAGCAGACCGTGAAATCCAAATAGTGAACCTATTAAAATAATGTTTCTTAGTCCTGAATAAACTGACATAGAATATTCGGATTTGATATGACTCTCCAATCTAATTTAATTTATTAGAATAGCAGATATGAAAACAGTTTTTTCTGGAATACAGCCTACCGGAATTGTGCATTTGGGCAATCTTTTAGGTGCTATAAACAATTGGGCCAAAATATCTAAAGAAGAATCAAATAATTACTTTTGTATAGTTGATTTACATTCATTAACTTCACTACCTAAAAGGAATGAGCTAAATTCAAGCATAGTTTCTACATCAAAAGCGTTGTTTTCTTCTGGGATTGATTTAAACAACTCAATTATATATTTACAAAGTGATCTTCCTCAACATTCTTACTTGTCATGGATTTTATCTAGCTATTGTCAGATTGGTGAACTTCAACGAATGACACAATTTAAAGAAAAATCGTCTTCTCATGGAACACATGCGGGTCTTTTTACATACCCAATACTGATGGCTGCTGACATTCTTATTCATAAAGCAAATGAAGTTCCTGTAGGAGAAGATCAGACCCAACATCTTGAATTGACTAGAAATATTGCTGAAAGGTTTAATAATTTTTTTGGTGATGTTTTTCCAATTCCTGAAAAAACTGGCAATTCAATTGCTAAAAGAGTTATGTCATTAAGACACCCTGATAAAAAGATGTCTAAAAGTGCCGATGATTTAAATGGAACTATCTATATCAGTGACTCTAAAGAAGAGATCATGAAAAAATTCAAGTCATCTGTAACGGATTCAGAAAATGAAATTAGGTATGACACAGAATCAAAACAAGGGATAAGTAATTTGTTAGAAATTTATTCTTCTATTAACAATTTATCTATCTCTGATTCAGAGAAAGAATTTTCAAATTCTCAATACGGTGAATTTAAGATAGCCGTAGGAGAATCTGTAGTAAATTTTCTTAATCCAATACAAGAAAATTTTAATGAGTACTCTGATGAGAAGGTATTAGACATACTTAAAGACAATGCAGTAAAAGCAAATGAATCAGCAGATAAGACTATTTCTCTTGTTAAAGAAGCTATAGGTCTTAAATAGTTTTCGAAATTAAATGATTGAGCAAATAAAAGTTCCAGAGAAATGGAAAGAGTTTTTAAATCCAAGCCAAATAGAGGCAATTGAAACAACAGAAGGTCCAGTTCTTATAATGGCAGGAGCAGGCTCAGGTAAAACTAGAGTCTTAACTCATAGGTATGCTCATTTAGTTCAAAATCATAAAATAAATATTGAAAATATTCTTGCAATAACTTTTACGAATAAAGCAGCAGAAGAAATGAAAACAAGAATTAGCAATTTGCTAAATCTTGAAATTTCTCCCAGATGGATATCTACTTTTCATAGTTTATGTGTAAAAATTTTAAGAATTAACGGAAATGTGCTGGGCTATAAAAATAATTTTACTATTTATGATCAATCTGATTCAAATAAGGTTATAAAAAATTGTATGTCCGAAAATAACGTAGATTTCAAACAATATTCTCCTAAAAGATTTCAAGCACATATTTCAAATTTGAAAAATAACATGATTCTACCTGGACAAGCACTCGAAGATGCAGAGTCATTTTTTGATGTTAAAGTTGCTGAAATTTATTCAGCATACGAAAGAAAACTTATGATGTCGAATGCATTGGATTTTGATGACTTGTTAATAAAAACTGTTGAGCTTTTGAGTAATCATGAAAACATTTTAGAAATTTGGGCAAATAAATTTAAATACATAATGGTTGATGAGTATCAGGATACCAACTTCGTTCAGTACAAGTTAGTTGAACTATTAGGGTCTAATAATAAGAACGTATGTGTTGTAGGTGATTCAGATCAAAGTATATATGCATTTAGAGGGGCTGATATTAGAAATATTGTTGAATTTGAAAAAGATTTTATAAATGCCAAAGTTATTCAACTTGATAAAAATTATAGGTCTTCAAAGAGAATTCTTGACTTAGCAAACACGGTTATTTCCAATAACCCAAGAAAAATTGAAAAAAATCTTTGGACTGATAACGAAGAAGGTTTAGAGATTAGTTCATTAAGGTTCAGATCAGAAAAAGATGAGGCACGGTGGGTTGCAGGTGAGGTTGACAAGTTAATAAAAGAAAATAGTGATAATCAAATTGCAATCTTTTATCGAACAAATAGTCAGTCAAGGTTGTTCGAAGAAGAGTTACGTTACTTAAATATAAACCATAAATTAATTGGGAGTGTCAGGTTTTATGACAGAAAAGAAATTAAAGATATAGTTTCTTACTTAAAATTTGTAATTAACGATAGTGACCTAGTCTCATTTGAAAGAATTGTAAATGTACCAAGAAGAGGAATTGGTGAATCTAGTGTTGCTAAGTTAAGAAATTATATTAATGAAAATAATATTTCAATTTATGATTTACTAAATGATATTGAGGTAATTGATAATATATCACCTCGAATCAAATCTAAACTTACTGAATTTAGAGATTTAATAGTTCAGTTAAAGACTTATGGACTAGAAGGGCCCTCAAGATTAATATCCATGATTCTTGAATTAACTGGTTATAAGTTGGAATTAATTAAAGAAGGAACATTAGAAGCTCAAATGAGAATGGAAAATATCGAAGAGTTAATTACTTCTGCTAATAATTTTGAGAATTTATATGATGATGAAATTGATGAACCTTTTTCAAAATTACGTGACTATCTAGAGTCAATAGCATTATTTTCCGAAACAGATAATTTAGGAGAATCCGATAATGTCTTACTAATGACGCTTCACAATGCAAAAGGGCTTGAATTTCCTTACGTATTTATGACAGGAATGGAAGAAAACCTATTTCCACACGAAAGAAGTACGTCATCATCTAAATTTGAAATTGAAGAAGAAAGAAGACTTTGCTATGTAGGAATTACACGTGCAGAAAAAAAATTATATATGACACATGCTTGGTCAAGAACTTTATTTGGTGGTACTGTTTACAATCTTCCGAGTAGGTTTCTAGAAGAGGGAAGTGATCACTTTGCTACAATTGATTTTAATCAAATTGCTGAAGCAGATGATAATTCTGAAATCAGTGGGTCAGTAGGTCAAAAAATTGAACATCAAAAGTATGGAGTAGGTGTTATAACTGAAGTCCAGGGAAATGAAATAACTGTTGAGTTTAAAAATGAGATTGGTACTAAGTACTTAGATGTCGAATGGGCACCTATAAAATTCTTGTAATAAGTAGCCATAAATTTTATTTTTTTGTAATCTAATATGTTGTTAAACCATTATGAATCTATTTGAATATCAAGGAAAAGAACTTTACAAAAAATTTGGTATAGATACACCAAAATCATTTTTTGTTTCAGAGCTAGAAAATTTAAAAAATCATAATTTAAACTTTCCTTTAGTTGTTAAGTCTCAAGTACAGGTAGGTGGAAGAGGCAAAGCTGGAGGAATTAAAGTTGCTAAAAACGAACAAGAATTAGAAGAGTTTTCAAATGAAATAATGGGTATGGATATTAAAGGTCATATTGTTGAGAGCTTACTTATAGAAGAAGCTTCAACAATTAAAGAAGAATATTATGTCTCTTTTACTCTTGATAGGTCAGAAAAAAAATATTTAATGATGTTAAGTGCAAAAGGTGGCATGGATATAGAAGAGGTAGCAACTAATAATCCAGATGACTTAATCAAATTGCATATATCACCCTCAAAAGGATTAGATAACGAAATGGTTTCAAAAGCAGTAAAAGAAGCTAATTTAAATTCTGACTATTCACATGAGCTTATTGAAATGATATCTAACTTATATCGTCTTTTTGTTGAAGGAGATTGTGACTTAGTCGAGGTAAATCCTTTAGCGATTACCGATAAAGGTGTATCTGCGCTTGATTCAAAAGTATCTTTAGATACAAATGCAAATTATAGACATGAAGAATTTGAAAAATTTGAAAATGAAATTCCGATACCAAAATCTGAGCAACATGCGAAAGAATTAGGTCTTAATTTTATTAAATTAGATGGATCAGTAGGAATAATAGGTAATGGTGCAGGTCTAGTTATGTCAACTTTAGATGTTGTATCAGAGCATGGAGGTAAAGCAGCAAACTTTTTGGATATAGGTGGAGGAGCGAAGGCAGAAACTGTTACATCCGCCTTAGAAGTTTTAGAGTCAGAATCAGAAGTGAAAAGTGTTCTCATAAATATATTTGGTGGAATTACGAGATGTGATTTGGTTGCTGAAGGCATTGTTGAAGCTACAAAAGGGAAGGTTTTAAAATGGCCGATTGTAGTAAGGCTTGATGGAACAAATTCAAAAGAAGGTCTTGAAATTTTAAAAGATAACAAAAATGAGAAGATTATTATTGCTGACTCAATGGATGATGCAGCAATTGCTGCCGTAAAAGAGGCAAAATAATGGCAATTTTAATTGATGAAAATACCAAAGTAGTTGTTCAGGGATTGACTGGTAGAGAAGGACAATTCCACGCACTGAGAAATAGAAGTTATGGCACGAAAGTTGTTGCAGGAACAAGACCCGGAAAAGGTGGTGAGTCTGTTGAAGGCATTCCTATATTTAACACAGTAGAAGAGGCTGTAAAGGAAACTGGAGCAAATACTGCTATGACATTTGTTCCTCCTGCTTTTGCTAAGGATGCTGTTTTAGAGGCAGCGAATGCTAATTGCGAATTAATTGTGTGTATCACAGAAGGTATTCCTGCTAAGGACGAAGCTTTTATGTATGATATTTTAAACACTACAACAAATGCAAGACTTTTAGGTCCAAATTGCCCAGGATTAATTTCCCCAGGAAAGTCAAATGTTGGAATTATGCCTCATGAAATAACAAAAGAGGGAAGTGTTGGTGTAGTTTCTAGATCCGGTACTTTAACATATCAAGCAGTTCATGAGTTAACAAGACTAAATATTGGTCAAACTACATGTATAGGAATTGGCGGAGACCCAGTACCTGGAACTTCATTTATTGATGTATTACAACTTTTTCAAGATGATAGTGAAACTGAGGCAATAGTAATGATTGGAGAAATTGGAGGAAGTGCAGAAGAGGAAGCGGCTGAATTCATTAGTGAATATGTTAAAAAACCTGTAGTGTCCTATATTGCTGGAGTTACAGCTCCTCCAGGTAAAAAAATGGGTCATGCTGGAGCAATAGTGTCAGGAAACAAAGGAACTGCAAAAGCAAAAATTGAAGCGTTAACAAATGCAGGAGTACACGTAGTCAGCAATCCAACAAGAATAGGTGAAGCAATAAAGGATATATTATGAATGAGAATCTTAATAGGCAAGAACTAGAAATAGCAATTAACAATACAAGAAAATCTTTTGATACAGACAACCCTGTAGTGCCATTCATAGAAGGTGATGGCATCGGGGTAGATATTTGGCCAGCATCTCAAAGCGTGTTTGATGCTGCTGTAAATAAGGCATACTCAAATCAAAGAGCTATTAATTGGATTGAAGTACTAGCAGGACAAAAAGCTTTTGATAATACTGGAGAATGGCTTCCTCAAGCAACTTTAGATTCATTTGATGAAAACGGAATTGGAATAAAAGGTCCTTTAACAACACCTGTTGGGGGAGGTATTAGATCTATTAATGTATCAATTAGACAAAAGTTAGATTTATACGCATGTTTAAGACCACTCCGTTGGTTCACTGGGGTAGAAACTCCTACAAAAAATCCAGGGAATGTCGATATTGCTCTCTTCAGAGAAAATACAGAAGATGTTTACTCAGGAAAAGAATTAGAAATGGGATCATCCGAAGTAGAAAAGCTAAACAATTATTTGAAAGATGAATTTGGTTGGGAAATTAGAGAAGATTCCGGAATAGGGATTAAACCAATTTCAAAAACTGCTTCTGAAAGACTGATACGTTCTGCTTTACATTACGCAGTTGAAAATGGTAAAAAGAATGTTGCTTTGGTTCATAAAGGGAACATTATGAAATTTACCGAAGGAGCTTTTAGAGGATGGGGTTATGATCTGGTTAAAAATGAGTTTTCAGATGTTGCAGTTTCATGGGAGGAATGCAATGGTGATCCAGGTGACAAAATTCTTGTTCAAGATGTCATTGCTGACGCTTTTCTTCAGCAAATTTTAATAAAGCCGGAAGAGTTTGATGTGATTGCAACAACAAATCTTAATGGTGACTATGCATCTGATGCACTTGCAGCACAGATTGGGGGTATTGGTATTAGTCCTGGTGGAAATATTAACTATGAAAATGGTAAGGCTGTATTTGAAGCAACTCATGGTACAGCTCCGAAGTATGCAGGACAAAACAAGGCTAATCCAGGATCTTTGATTTTATCAGGTGAGATGATGTTTAGATATATGGGTTGGAATGAAGCTGCAGATTTAATTATTAAGTCAATGGATAAATCTATAAGTGAAGGTAATGTTACTTACGATTTAGCAAGAGGAAGAGACAATGCAAAAGTCTTATCATCTTCAGACTTCGCTAAAAGTTTAGTAGAAAATATTGAGGGGTTTTAATGAGTAAAGTAACAATCGTTGGAGCTGGGAAATACGGTTCCATGACAGCATTAAGGACTGCAGAATACGACATTGTAGATTCAGTCGTGATGACAGACATAGTTGAAGGTCTTCCACAAGGCTTGGCTTTAGATATGAATCAATCTAGATATGTTGAAAATTTTAATTCAAAAATTATTGGTACTAATGACTATAAAGACACTGAAGGAAGTGATGTTGTTGTTATAACTGCAGGCCTTCCAAGGAAACCTGGTATGTCTCGAATGGATTTACTTGAAGTTAATGCAAAGATAGTTAGCGAAGTCACTGAAAATATCTTAAAGTATTCTAATGAACCAATCATAATAGTGGTTACAAATCCATTAGATCAAATGACTTCATTAGTCTCTGAAGTATCTGGATTACCAAAAAATAAAGTTATAGGACAAGCTGGTGTTTTAGATTCTTCAAGATTTGCCTATTTTATTTCTGAAAAGCTGAACATACCTATGAATAAAGTAGAAGCGTTGACTCTTGGTAGTCATGGAGAAACTATGGTACCTGTTCCATCCCAATGCAGAGTTGGAGACCAAAACCTAACTGAACTATTAAGTGATGAAGAAATTAATGAATTGGTACAAAAAACTTCTGATGGAGGTGCTGAGATAGTTGCATTGCTTAAAACTGGAAGCGCATACTTTGCGCCGTCTTCAGCTGCTGCGACTATGGTTAAATCAATTATCAATGATTCTAATGAAGTTATGCCTGCTTGCTCATGGCTACAGGGAGAGTATGGTATTGATAATGTATTTCTAGGAGTTCCGACAAAATTAGGAAAAAATGGAGTTACAGAAGTAGTTGAATTAGAGCTTACAAATAGTGAACATGAGGCTCTTAAAGATGCTTCTATTGCAGTAAAAGCAAAAATTGAAGAGTTGAATTCTATAATTAGTCAATAAAATTAGGCTTTTTTAAAAAAAAGTCAACAAATTTCGTATTTAAAGACAAACCAGATATAGAAAGTATAATGTTTATAGGTTATTTAAAAAAATATCCAATAAAGAAAGGCTAAACAGCATGAATAAAGATCAATTAGCAAGCGTGGTTGCGGCAGAAGTAGGATTGTCACAATCTGATGCTAAAAAAGCTGTAGAGGCCGTGTTTAGTGGCGTAACAAATGGTATGAAGAACGGCGATAAAGTTTCTGTTGCTGGTTTTGGAACATTTGAGTCAAGATACAGGGCTGCGAGAGAAGGTAGAAATCCTGCAACTGGTGAAACAATCCAAATTGCGGCGAAAAATGCCCCAGCTTTTAAAGCTGCAAAAGGTTTAAAAGACGCTTTGAATTAAGTTTCTTTTAAATTCTCTTTTAAAAAAGGCGACCTAGTCGCCTTTTTTATTTGAAATTAAATTTATATCTCCAAAGATTTTAATTTTTTCATTGAACATTAGATCTTCAGGGTGAATCTCTCCATTTACTAGATTATTAAATGTTGTTTCTTCCATTTTGAAAATTAAGTTGGATTTAATATAAACTTTTTTATCTACTTTTTCTCCAGTCTGAACAGAATATATTATTTCTTTATCTGATAATTCAAAGTAGATTTTTGAAGAATTAATACCAATATTTTCTATTTTTTTATTTAGATTGAGTAATGATTCTTTAATCAATTAACAGTTAGAGTAATTCTTTTTACGTCTTCAATAGCTTTTGTAACTTGAATTCCTCTAGGACAAGCTGTTGTACAGTTAAAAGCTGTTCTGCATCTGAATGCTCCATTGACATCTTTTAATATTTCAAGTCTTTGTTTGGAAGCTTTGTCTCGTGAATCAAATACAAATCTATGAGCGTTAACAATCGCCGCAGGTCCAACATAACTATCTGCTGTCCAGAACACTGGACAACTGGTTGTACAGGCTGCACATAGAATACACTTTGTAGTATCTTCAAATCGATCTCTATCCTCAGGGGATTGAAGCCTTTCTCTTTCACCAGGTTCTTCATCGTTTATTAAAAACGGCATAACTTTCTTGTATGAATCAAAAAATGTTTCCATATTTACAACTAAATCTTTAATAACAGGCAAACCTCTTATTGGCTCAATTTTTATTGGAGAGCTTACTTCTTTGACAAGTACTTGACAAGCAAGCATGTTTTCACCATTTACAACCATTGCATCCGAGCCACAAACTCCATGTGCACAAGATCTTCTAAACGAGAGACTTCCGTCATCAAACCATTTTATTTTATGTAAAAGGTCTAGAATTCTTTCGTCTGGCTCTGCGTCTAAAGAATATTCTTCCCAATGCCCTTTTCGATCAGTTTCTGGGTTGTATCGAAGTATATTTACTTTCACTTCCATTAGTATTTTCTTTCTTTTGGTTCGTAATTACCTAATTCTACATCTCTATATTCAAGTTTCACATCGTCACCATTTTTAAACGCAAATGAGTGCTTTAACCATTCTTTGTCATCTCTATTTACGTGATCAACTCTTGAATGCGCGCCTCTGCTTTCTTTTCTTTCATAAGCGCTAGCAACTGTAGTGTCAGACATATCAAGAAGATACTCAAGCTCAATTGCTTCAAGCAATTCAGTATTATAAATTTTACTTTTATCAGAAATAGTGACGTTGCTATACCTGTCTCTTAAGTCTTTCAAAATTTCTTTTTGATTATTTAAGCTATCTTCTGATCTAAAAATCTTTGCGTTTTCTTCCATTGAATCTTGTAACTCTTCTCTAATCTTTGGAACAGAGAAATTTGTATCATGTTCTTTATCCAAAAGATTTACTATTTTGTTTTTTAAATCTTCTGCAGCATTTTCTGATAGGGAATATGATTTTGTTGATGAAACATAGTCAACCATACTTTGACCTGCTCGTTTTCCAAAAACAACAATATCCAGTAATGAGTTTGTACCTAGTCTGTTAGCACCATGTACACTGACGCATGCAGATTCACCTGCTGAATAAACACCTGGAAGAACAGTACCTTTATTATCACTTAAAACTCGTGCATCAATATCAGTTGGTATACCTCCCATTGCATAATGTGCAGTGGGCTGTACAGGGATTGGTTCATTGATTGGTTCAATTTTTACATAAGTTCTTACAAAGTCTGTAATGTCAGGTAATTTTTGCTTTATAGTTTCTGCACCTAAGTGAGTTAAATCTAAATATACAAAATCATTATTTGGACCAGCTCCATTGCCTTCACTAATTTCTGTAGCAATAGCTCTAGAGACCATATCTCTAGGCGCTAAATCTTTAATAGACGGAGCGTATCTTTCCATAAATCGTTCACCATCTTTATTTCTTAAAATACCACCTTCTCCTCTAGCAGCTTCTGAAAGCAGAATTCCTAGTCTGTAAATGCCTGTTGGATGAAACTGGTAAAACTCCATGTCTTCTAACGGGATACCTTTTTGATATAAAATTCCAGGTCCATCTCCTGTTAATGTATGTGCGTTTGAACTTACTTTATATATTTTGCCAAAACCACCAGTGGCAAATGTTACAGCTCTAGCTTCAAATATATGGATATCTCCGGTAGCTATTTCATAAGCAATAACACCTTTACATACACCATCATCAATTTTTATATCAAGAACTTGAAATTCATCAAAAAATGTTACACCCATAGAAACACACTTTTGATACAACGTTTGCAAAATCATATGTCCAGTTCTATCAGCAGCGTAACAGGCTCTAAAAGCAGGAGATTCACCTTCTCTTACGGTATGTCCACCAAATCGTCTTTGAGCAATTTTTCCGTTTTCTAATCGGCTGAAAGGTAGTCCCCAATGCTCTAGTTCAATAACTGATTCAATGGCCTCTTTACAGAGTATGTCAACAGCCGGTTGGTCTGCTAAATAATCAGAACCCTTTACTGTGTCAAATGCATGCCAGTTCCAGTTGTCTTCTTCAACATTAGCTAATGCTGCACTCATCCCACCTTGAGCTGCACCAGTGTGTGATCTAGTTGGGTACAACTTTGTTATAACTGCTAGTTTCATATGCGGAGCTGCTTCAATGGCTGCTCTTAGGCCAGCTCCACCTGCTCCAACTATTACTCCATCAAACGAATGTTTTACTATTTTCATGCTTGCCTCACAAATGCTACTAATACGTATGTTCCTAAAATGAAAAACCCTAAAGAAGTTACATAAAGTCCAGCTAACGCTAATTTTTTAGTTGAAATGTTAGAGATGTTATCGTGCATTACAATCCTAAGTCCATTTGTGCCATGTAATATGCTCAGTGTTAGCAGCAACCAGTCAAATGTTCTCCAGTAAGGTGTGTCCCATCTTGCTGCCACAAATTCATAATCCAAGTTAAGAGTGTCGTTAAATACATGCATAATGAACATATGTCCAGCAGCAAGTAGAACTAAAAATAATCCACTTATTCTCATAAAAAACCATGCGTATAATTCAAAGTTAGAACCCCCAATAGGTGGTTGCCTTCTTCCCCAATCAGTTCTTTTATTCGTTTTCATTTTGTTTTCCAATCCGGTAGGGGACGAACCATACAATCTACTATTGTTGTTCCTGCAGAACTTTTTTCCAAACAGATTTCAAAGTATGAATCTATCATTTTATAAGTTGTTGGAACAAAAACTGCTAAGAATATTATTAGTGCAGTTACATTTAAAGATTTTTGATAATCTGAACCTTTAGCCCAAAGATCAACAGCAATAATTCTTAAACCATTTATTGCATGTGCTAAAACGGCTGCCATAAGTCCAACTTCGCCAATTCTGAAATAAAAGTTTTTGTATATTGCTTCAGCACCTTCGTAAACTTCAGGTCCAAGCAATATTAAAGCAGTTGAAATGATGTGTAGTAATAAATATCCAAACAGAGCAACACCAGTAATTCTGTGAAACAGGTAGAGCCACATACTGGTTCTTCCTTTGTAAACTGAACCAGCAGATACAATACTTTGATTTTGCATTATTTTATTATCCTACATTTTCAAAATAAATATAAATCAAATAGGTAAATACCCTCTTGACTTTTGAGGTTATAAGTAATAAATTACATATGTGTAATTTACTGTAAGGAGTTTCGGGTGGATTTAAATATTATAGATGAATTGATTGGCGGTATGCCTTCATGGACTGAAGAAGCAAATTGTAAAGGAGCAGACGCTGATTTATTTTTTCCAGAGAGAGGAGCTTCTACTAGAAAAGCAAAAGCTATCTGCAGGGCCTGTAGCGTGCAGTCTGCATGTCTAGAGTACGCAATAGAGAACTCTGAAAAGTTTGGTATCTGGGGCGGCATGTCAGAAAGAGAAAGAAGACGAATTAAGCGTCAACGCTCATCAGATTTTGATATACAGGATGTAGGTTAGTCGCTTAAAACTGCCTTATAATCTTCAATATCTCTTGGTTCAATAATCTCATCAGTTTTTATTATTTGAGTTACAACATTATCTTCATCAGTAATGTAGGTATATCTCATTGAAACTCCAACTTTTTCATTAAAGCAACCAAATTTTTTACTTACTTCACCGTGTGGCCAAAAGTCTGCAAGAATTGGATATTCTAAATTATAATGATCTGCCCATGTGCCATTAGTTGGTCGAGCACAAACTGTGATGACTACAGTTTGAACAGAGTCATCTGAATTAGAAAAATTATCTCTTAAAGCACAGATTTCTGAGTCACAGATTGAGCTGAATGGAAATGGGATGAAAACAAAAGATGTTTTCTTCCCTAAAAAGTCTTTGTCACTCAAAAACTCTCTATCAGTATTTACCAAGTTAAATTCTGGTATACGGTCACCAACATTTATAGACATATTTTTCCTTTCTGGAGATTAATAGTAGTATTTAAATTTTTATATAGGCGGTAAAGAAGTTCTTGCTGCCCAGCTTAAAGGATCTTGAAGCTCGTTTTTATTTGGAATTAGTGACTCATCAGACAAGATATCGTCTATTGTGTGGATATTTTTTGTATCTTCTAAAAAAGTGATAAATTCATCAGCCTGTTGATCAAAATTCGATAATTTGCTTTCAAATTCTGATAAACCATTTTCATTACTTGCAAAACTTAAATCCATCACAAGATCTACTATGCTACTATCAATAAATTCTAATATCGATTTTGCTTTCTTCTTAATTACAGACCTATAAAAACTTAATGGCGCAAACATTGAGTCAAACATGTTTTCAAAATTTAAATTATTCATTTCAGGTACATTTGAGAACATATCTTGAGGATTAGTAATTTGTGTGGGATCAAAATTTGGAGATACTTCTTTTAGTTCATCAAGAAGCGCTTCATTACTTATCTGCATTTGATTTATTACATAACTAAATGGCGCACTATATTTTCCAAGTTCAAGTGCTACAAATTCACATGTCATTAAAGCTAGAACTAATTGATTTTCATCAATATCGAATTTAGATATTCTATTTTGAAAGTTTTTATTGTTTAAAGTTAATGTTTTACTTCTTGGCAATAGAAATCCAAAATGGCTTAAACCCCAAGTGTTTTTACTGACAAATCCAACAATATTACCTAATTGCATTGCTATTAAAGAAGATTGAGCTGCACCCAAATTAAATGAATTATTCTCCATAGATAAATTTGAATAATCGTAGTGCTTAATAGAGTCAACTATCCAAATGCCATATTCTTTTGGATTTAAAACCTGTACAGAATTTATTTCAGTAGAAATTGCTTCAGGACTTAATTCGATAGTTCTAAAGATTTCTTCGTAGTTAAAACTTGAAATAGACAATATTGGTACTTCTTGAGAGTCTTTATTTATATGGTTACTGATTTGCTCAACAAGTTTCCAATTGACATCATCATCATCGTTATTGAATAAATTAAATAATTGCGAAAAAATATCGTCTGACATTAAATATCAGATGGTCTTAGATCAAGTGTAAAAACTAAAGTTATTTGCTGTTGGCCTCTTTGAATTAATATTTCGACCTCGTCACCTGCTCTCTTTTTTCTAAGTTCAGTTATTAGACCATCAAGAGTTTTTACAGTTTTTCCGTTTAGTTCTTTAATTATGTCTCCTGGTAGCGCACCTGCTTTACCTATAGCAAATACATCATTTGCAGGACCATACAATTCTTGAATAAATACACCAGAAAAAATACGAGCACCATCATCAGCTGTTTCAAAGTGTTGTGCACCTAAAATGCCAAGAAAAGCATGAAAGACCAAGCCATCATCAAGCAAATCTTCTGCAATATTCAATGCTAAATTTATAGGAACAGCAAAGCCTAAACCTTCTGCACCAACGTCAGCTGTTGCTATAGCTGTAGTAATTCCAATTAACTCACCATTATTATTAAGCAATGCTCCACCACTAGAACCTCTTGTTATTGGAGCATCAGTTTGAATTAGACCAAACAACGTTACAGATGAATTCATGGTGTCCCCACCAACATCAAGTCTTCTTTCTAAGGCAGAAACTATGCCAGTCGTTACTGTAGGTGCTTCACCTAAAGTTAATGGGTGCCCTATTGCAACTGATAAATCGCCTACAAATAATTTATCACTGTTACCAATGGCAATTGCAGTAAGGTTTGATGCGGTAATTTTTAATAATCCAATATCAGTTAATCTATCAGAACCAATTATTGAAGCTTCGTATAATCGACCATCTTCAAATATAACCCTTACTTGATTAGATCCATCTATTACATGGTGATTGGTCATAATGAGACCATCTTCAGAAATAACCACACCAGACCCTCCACCAGCTGGAATAAAATTTTCATCATCAGTTAGATTGCCAACTTGAACTTGGACAATTGTTTTTGTTGCAATTTCTGCGATTGATACAATTTCAGTTGTATCAACTCTTGGCATAACTAATTCTTTTTCTTTAACAGTTTCAGTAATTGTTATTGGTTCTGGAATAGTAATTTCTTCTTCTTCAAATAATCCAAATAAATAGAGGAAGGATAAAACAATTGTGCTTGATAGAAGTGCAGAGCCAAATACAAGATTAAATGCACTCCTTTTTTTTGGTGATTTTTCGTCAATGAGATCAGAAATATATTTTTTTTGCTCAAATAGCTCTTGTTGTGAATAATTGTTTTCTTCCATAGGTGACATTTTAAATGTGAGGTGTTTTAACACGTTTTCATAACATTAAATTTTTTAATGGTTTCAGTATTATTTTTATATTTATTTATGAGATTTGAAATTTAAGTAATGTTTCCTTAGAGTAATTATGGAGATTTAAAGAATTTAATGCTATCAGTTCAAAATTTAGAAGTTGTTTATCAAGATGTGATACTTGTTTTAAGGGGAATCTCTTTTGATGTTCCTAAGGGTAAAATAGTTTCTTTGCTTGGAAGTAATGGTTCAGGAAAAACTACAGCAATAAGGTCAATTACGGGTTTATTGGATATACAAAATGGAGACATTACAAAAGGACAAATAACAGTTGATGGTGATGAAATTACGAATCTAAGCCCATCAAAAATAGTAGAAAAAGGTATCGCTCAAGTTCTCGAAGGTAGGAGAATATTTTCAGAATTAAACGTGGTTGAAAATTTAAGACTTGGTGGACACACAAATAGTAAAGAAATTAATTCCAATATTGATAGAGTTTTTGATTTATTTCCTATTCTCAAAAAAAGGTCAAAAGGAGAAGCAGGATACTTATCTGGTGGAGAGCAGCAAATGCTTGCTATAGGAAGAGCATTAATGTCTAATCCTTCATATTTGCTTCTTGATGAACCAAGTTTGGGATTAGCTCCTAAATTAGTTGATCAAATTGCTGAATTGATAAAAGAAATAAACTCTCAAGGAGTTACCGTTCTTCTTGTTGAACAAAACGCAAATATGGCACTAAATGTCTCGGACCATGGCTACATAATGGAAACTGGAAATATTGTTATGGATAATCCAAGCGAGATGCTTTTGAAAGACCAGGACGTTAGAGAATTTTATTTAGGCATGAATCCTGAAGGTACCAACAGAAAGTCGTTCAGAGATGTAAAGCATTATAAAAGAAAAAAAAGGTGGCTTTCATGAGTACATTAAAATTTGACAATGTGACTCTAAAGTTTGGTGGAATTACTGCTTTAAACGGAGTGGATTTTGAAGTAAATTCTGGAGAGTTATTTGCGATAATAGGACCAAATGGTGCTGGAAAAACATCAATATTTAACTGCATTAGTGGGATTTACAGACCTACGGAAGGCCAGGTGGCTTATGCAGATAAGAAAATTAATGAATTGAGACCTGACGAAGTTGCTGAACTTGGAATTGCAAGAACTTTCCAAAACATCGAATTATTTGAAAACATGACCGTATTAGACAATATCTTAATTGGTGCGCATAGACACTTGGATTATGGACCAATCTCAAGCTTATTGTTTACTAGAAAAACTAGAAAGAGTGAATTAAAAGCAAGAAAAATTGCTGAGGACATTATCGACTTTTTAGAAATAGAACAATATAGATACTCCTACATTATGTCTTTGCCTTATGGAGTTCAAAAAAGAGTAGAGCTTGGTAGAGCTTTAGCGATGAATCCAGAAGTTGTATTACTAGATGAGCCAGCAGCTGGTATGAATAATGAGGAAACTGAAGATATCGCAAGGTTTATTATTGACATACATGAAGAGATGAAAAAAACAATAATCTTGGTAGATCATGATATGAATATGGTCATGGATATTGCTGAGAAGGTAATGGTTTTAAATTTTGGAGAAAAACTTGCAGAAGGTACTCCGAAAGAAATAATTAAGGACGAAAAAGTAATAGAAGCATATTTAGGAGTTAATTAATTATGGCGTTAACAATGAATGAAATTTATGACGAAATTTTAAGAGAAGGTGGAATGACTCCATCAAAAAAAATCAAGCAAACTGCTTCTAGGTATCCAGATAGAGTTGCTATGAGATATAAAGAATTCGGTATTTGGCAAGAAACTACTTATGAAGATTTTTGGTTGAAGTCAAATTATGTCTCAATGGCGTTAAGATTTTTTGGAATAGAGAAGGGTAATTCTGTAGCAATACATTCTGAAAACAGGCCCGAATGGTTTTTGGCCGATATAGGCATACAGTCTATAGGAGCTGTTAGCGTAGGTCTGTATCCAACCAATCCTCCTTCCGAAGTTGAATATCTATTATCACACTCAGAATCTAAAATTCTTTTTGCTGAAGACCAGGAACAAGTAGATAAAGCATTAGAAGTTATTGAAAGTTTGCCGGGATTAGACAAGATAGTTTATTTCGATGATAGAGGTCTATATTCTTACGACCATCCAAAGCTAATGACATTTGATGAGTTTTTACATATAGGTAAAGAGGAATTTGAATCATATCCCGAATTTGTTAATGAACAATTAGATCAAATAAATGATGATGATGTAGCTTTTTTAGTCTACACATCTGGAACAACTGGCAAACCAAAGGGTTCAATGATTACTCATGGGAATATAAAATTTGTAGGATCCCAAATTCCTAATTTTTCTTTAGTTGAAAATGTTAAAGCAAAAGAACCGCAATTTTTGTCATATTTACCACTTTGTCATATTTTTGGAAGACTGACAGATCTATTAATAGCCTCTCATACTTTGGCAACAATTAATTTTGCAGAGTCAATTGACACAGTACAAATGGATCTAGCTGAGATACAACCTACTATTTTTCCAGCAGTTCCAAGAATACTAGAGAGAATGCATTCAGGCGCAATGGTGAGAATGAGAGATGCCAGTTTTATAAAGAGGCAATTGTTTAAGGTTTCAATGTACTTAGGAAATATTGCTGCTGAAAGAAAACTTGAAAAAGGATTTGATGACATCATTGCTAAAGGACTTTTGGGTATAGGTTGGGTTCTTTCATTTAGGACTTTAAGAAAGAAGCTTGGATTAAGTAAGGCCGAAACTGCAATTTCAGGTGCTGCACCTATAGCTCCTGAGATACTGAAGTTTTTTATGGCGTTAGGCGTACCAATTTTTGAAGGATATGGAATGACTGAAAATTGTGGATATGCATCTGGTAATAATGACCAAAAAATAAAATTAGGTACAGTTGGTGTTCCTAATGCTGGTATGGAAATTAAGCTTGCTGAAGATGGTGAAATATTAACAAGAGGCGGAGCTGTTTTTGCTGGATATTTCAAAAATGAAGAAGCAACAAAAGAAACAATTGACGAAGATGGATGGCTTCATACAGGAGATGTAGGTGTTTTTGAAGGAGAGTTCCTAAAAATTGTTGATCGTAAAAAAGATATCATAATAACAAGTGGTGGTAAAAATGTATCCCCTCAGGAAATTGAAAACAAAATTAAAATTTCACCATTTATTAAAGATGCAATAGTAATTGGAGATGGTAGAAAATTTTTATCAGCATTAATAGCAATTGAATTTGATACGGTTTCAAATTGGGCTTTAAGAAAAAATATACCGCACACTACTTATAGAGACCTCTCTGAAAAAGAAGAAGTCAAAGAGTTGGTGTGGAAAGAAATTACTAAAGCTAATGAACAAACTTCATCTTTACAAGTTAGAAAATTTAGGATGATTCCTAAAGAACTTGATCATGAGGATGGTGAACTTACAGCTACTCAAAAAATAAAAAGAAATGTACTAATAGAACAGTTTGAGGAATTAATTGAGGAGATGTATTCTTGACAATTTTTTTACAAGCAACAGCTGAAGGGCTTGCTCTTGGGGCGGTTTACTCATTAGTAGCAATTGGATTTGTTTTAATCTATAAATCTATGGATGTCCTTTCATTCGCTCAACCTGCACTCGCTGTTGTTGGTGCTGCAATTATCAGTTCACTAGCTGTTGATAGAGGAGTACCTTTTTGGTTGGCTTTTATTTTAGGTATTTTGCTAACAGGGTTCTTAAGTCTTATTCTTGAAAGAACTTTTCTTAGACCAATGGTTGGAGAGCCAGTTTTTTCAGTCGCCATTTTAACAATTGGTATTGACATTCTCTTAAGAACGGTACTTGATAATTGGATAGGGTTAAATCCAAGATATTTAGGAGATCCATTTCCTAACTTTGGAAACTTTGGATCTATTAATATCGGTGGAGTTGTTTTGAAGTATTTAGAGATAAGTGCATTTTTTACAGCTGTAGTAGTAATTATTTTACTTTCAATATTTTTCAGAAAATCTAAATATGGCGTTGCTATGAGAGCAACATCTTTTGATCAAGAGGCTGCATTGGCACAAGGAATTGATGTAGGAAAAATATTTGCGCTAGTTTGGTTTATTGCAGGAATGTTAGCTTCTTTGGCTGGATTTTTTATTACTGGTGGGTTCAATACTTTGACTCAATTTAGCTTTATTTCAGCACTAAGAGCACTTCCTGCAGTTGTTATTGGTGGCTTGGATTCAATACCTGGTGCAGTTGTGGGCTCTTTAATTATTGGGTTAACTCAAGGCTACGTTGCTTACTTTCAAACAAATATTGAAACATTAGTTGGATTTAGTCTTGGAAGTGGTTTTTCTCTTGTTGCACCTTATTTAATTATGTTTGTAATTTTGTTAAGAAAACCTGACGGATTATTTGGAACTGAAGAAGTGGAGAGAGTATGAGAGGCAGGCCAAGTCTTTATACAGATTACAATAAAGAATCTGCAATATTTTCAAATAATACCCAAAAAATATGGTTCACACTCCTTATGTTATTATCTGTTGCCTTTGTTTTTGTTGGATCTGACTATTGGATATTGCTTTTAACAACTGCATTATTGATTTCAATTGCAGCTTGGGGGTTAAATATCGTTTCTGGGTTTGCTGGACAAATTAGCCTTGCCCATGGTGTTTTTGTCGGTATTGGAACTTATACGTCAGCTGTTTTAGGAGGAGTATCAACAAGCTATGTAATTGGTTACGAATTAGATATGATAATTTGGCTTCCAGTATCTGGATTAGTAGCAGCTTTGATAGGTTTACTTATTGCTCCATTATCAGTTAGGTTAAAGGGTCTAAATCTAGGTCTCGTAACTTTAGCTTTAGTTTTTATTGGTTCTCATCTATTTTCTAATTTTAAGTCAGTTACAGGTGGAGCTGGGTTAGGAAGAAAGGCAGCAAGGCTTGTTTTATTTGGCTTTGATTTTGATAACGGTTTAAATCTTGGTTCAATAGTTCTTGAAAAAAATCACTTAACATATTTGTTGTCTCTCTTCATCTGTGTACTTGCTGGATTAGGAGTTAAAAATTTAACTAGAGCACGTGCTGGAAGAGCGTACTCCGCTATCAGAGATAAAGACATAGCTGCTGAGGCAATTGGTATTAATTTATATAGATACAAATCATCTGCTTTTGCTTTATCAAGTTTTTATGCTGGAATTTCTGGTTCATTGTTATTTAGTGTTTCTGGCGGTGTAGAGCCAGGGACCTTTAATTTGTTATATTCAGTAACTTTTATTGCAATTGTCATCATTGGAGGTGGAGGAACTGTACTTGGACCTTTGTTTGGTGCTTTATTCTTTTCGTTAATGCCTGGCGGAATACAAGCACTATTGCATCAATTTGATTTAATTGGTCCTTCTTTAGCATTATCTATGGGTCAGATAGAAAGAATAATTTTTGGTTTATTTATCATATTATTCTTAATTTTTGAACCAAGAGGTTTATGGGGTATTTGGTTTAGGTTACGCAATTATTTCAAAGCCTGGCCATTTTCCTACTAGATGCAAAAAGTTCTAGTAATCTAAAAGTAATTAGTACTAATTAATTTAAGGGGGAAATATGAAACCGTTGCGAAAGCAAGGAATCATTATTTTTTCAATTCTTGCCTTAATTCTGGCTGCTTGTGGTGGAACAGCTGAAGAGACAGTAGAAGAAACAACTCCAGAAGTTGTGGAAACTCTTGACTCTCCAGCAGTAACAACTGCCTCAGGTGTTAAAACTGGTGTTGGTGTAACTGCCGAACCATGTCCAGAAGCTATTGGAGGTGTTCCTACCGGAGCAGATCCAAGCAAAGGATGTATATACCTTGGTATGTTAAATGACTACACAGGACCATATGCAGCAGTAGCACCTGCGTTAGAAACAGCACAAAGAGGTTTCTGGCTATGGGCTAACACAGCTGGTGGAATTGGAGATTATAGCGTTGCGATTGTAGAAGGTATTGACACTGCTTACAATCCACAAAAACATCTTGAAGCATACAATGCTCAAAGAGAAGAAATTGCTGCTTTAGCAATGTCTCTTGGTACTCCACAAACTTTATTTATTTTGGATGAGATGGATAAAGATAATGTAGTAGGAGCACCTATGAGCTGGTATTCAGGATGGTCATATAAAAGTGTTGATAAAGGATTAGTTGTTGAATTCGGTTCTGCTTATTGTGCAGATGGAATGAATGCTCTTGATTGGGCAATGGCTAGTCTTCCAGTAGATATTAAAACTATTGGAATTATGGGATTTGCTGGTGACTATGGTACAGACTGGGCAAATGGTATTAAATATGCTGCTGAAAGAGCAGGAGTTACTGTTGCTTGGGAATACTTGCCACCTACTTTAGAGTTTGACGTAGCTCAAGCTGTAGGACTTATGGTAACTCAACCAGTTGATGCCTACTTCCCAGCAGTTGGACCAACTCAAATGGCACAAGTCGCTGGTGGTGCTTTCCAACAAGGATTGACACCAATTGCTATGATGGCTGCACCTTCATATAACGATGCATTCGTTCAAGAAGGTTTTGCATTAAAGCCATTATTTGAATCAGGTTCAATGTATACCATGGCTTGGGTAGCTCCATATGAAGCAGATACTCCAGCACATGCAACTATGAGAGCAACTCTTGCACAAATGGGAGTTGAATCTGCTAGTTCATTTTTAGTTGCAGGTTGGTCATCTCAATATCACTTAAAGGGTGTATTAGAGGCTGCACTTAAAGGTGGAGATCTTACACGAGCTGGTATTAGAAGAGCTGCAGCAAATGTTTATGTAGAGTCAGATGGAATGATGCTAACTAGAGAGTTAGGTCAAAATAGAGCAGACAAAGAAAGCTTTATAAATATTCCTGATGGCAGTATTGCCAGTGGTACAAGATTACTTGCTGGTAATTATGCTGGACCAAGTGCAGAATCATATGATTGGAATTCTGGACCTTGTTCATAATTTAATTACATAAAAATTAATTTAAAGAGTCGGCTTTTAAGCCGGCTCTTTATTTTTTTATCCTTTTAATATCTAGATATATGAAAAATCTTTCAAATAAAAATAAAAAAATTTTGATTGCTTTTTTATTTATTTTTATATCTGTTTCTTCTTTGACATTTGTGAGTACAGATTTTTACTTTATGTCTCCAGGCCCTCCATATCAGTGGGACATTGAGTATGAGGATATTGAAACATTCGATTTTGATGGTAATTTATTTCAATTAACTGTGCGAAGAGACGAAGCTAATTTGTTGGTATATTTGTGGTCTTATTTAGATAATTCAATTGATTTGTACCCTAGAGAAGTGATACTACCTAAAGGTGTTACCCCTCAAGAATTAAGTCAAATTAGCTTACAAAACATGAAGACCTCTGAAAACATTGCAATTGCAGTTGCTCTCAATAACCTTGGTTATGAAATTAGTACTGTTGGTGAAGGTGTTTTAGTTGTAGGTATTTTGGACGATTCCCCAGTAAAGGATTTATTAATCAAAGATGATATTTTAATTTCAATAAATGAAGACAAAGTTAACTCTGTCACAGAATTTATTGCTACTCTTCGTTCCTATTCAATAGGCGACACTGTAAGTATTGGTTTGTTAAGAGAAGAAAATGGAGAAACAATTGAAATTGAAATTCAGACAACTCTCATAGAACATGTTGAATATAAGAATGAGCCAATGGTTGGATTCTTAGCCACAACAGTTAATGAAACTTTCGAATTTCCATTTTTTGTTGATATTAAAACAGGTAATGTAGGAGGTCCTTCTGCTGGTTTAATGATGGCATTAAATGTTTACAATAATTTAACAGAGCAAGATGTCACAAATTCTATAATTATTGCAGGTACAGGAACTATTGAAATTGACGGATCAGTTGGCCCTGTTGGCGGAGTGAAGCAGAAAATTATAGCTGCAAAAAGAGCAGGTGCTGAATTGATACTTGTACCAACTGCTAACTTTGAAATTACAAAAGGTCTTGAAACTGAAAAAACTGCAATAGTTCCTATAGATACTTTTCAAGAGGCACTTGAAGTAATTTCAGAGTATAGTTCACGTTAAAGACGAGAGATAAATAAGATATATCTATGGTAAATATTGGTGGACTTCAAGCTAATAACGAAAGAAGGGGATTGTCCTTCATTGTTTTTCTTGGAATAATAGGTTTCTCTGTTGCTAGAGCAATAGCAACATTCTTTACTAATTATTTATGGTTTGAATCAATAGATTTAACATCAGTATGGTTCAAAATTCTCTTAACAAAAACTGTTTTAGTTGCAGTAACGTCGTTAATTGCTTTTGCATTTATTTTTATAAACTTACGTTTAGCAGTTAGAGCTACACCGGTAATGGATATATTTGAATCTTTTGAGAACCAAGACCCTCTTTCAAGATTCAGAGCATGGACTAATGAGAGATTTTTAAGATATCGTCTTATTGGTGCTGTAGGATTGTCGTTATTCCTAGGGGCTGGAGCATCGCAGCTTTGGGAGCAAGTTTTACTATTTTTAAATCAAAAATCATTTGGAATAACTGATCCGGTATTTAATTACGATGTATCAACTTATGTTTTTGGTCTGCCACTATATAGACTATTTGTTTCTTGGGGTTTTCAATTAGTCATCTTTACTTCTTTAATTATTTTATTATTTTTTGTTGCTACAGGTGCTGTTCAATTAAGGCCTGGAAGGTTTCCGGATGTTAGTAGTGGTGCAAAAGCTCATTTATCAGTACTTTTAGCATTTATTGCTTTACTTAAAGCATTTGCATACAGGCTTGATGCTTTAGAGCTTTTATATTCTCCAAGAGGAAAAGTATTTGGAGCGAGCTACACGGATGTAGTTGCACATTTGCCTGCATTAAATCTACTTATATTGATATCCCTTTTTGGTGCAATTTTACTTCTAGTGAATATCAGAAGGAGAGGATGGTTATTGCCTGCAACAGCAATAAGTTTATGGTTAGCTGTTTCAATTATTGTTGGTGGCCTTGTTCCAGCAGCGATACAAAGATTTAGAGTTGTTCCAGACGAATTAAATAAAGAGTTACCTTATGTAGCTAATCACATTGACTACACAAGACTTGCATATAATCTGAACACAATTGAAGAAAAATCTTTTGAAGCTTCACCCAATCTCTCTGGAAGTGATATTGCTGATAATGAGCAGACTGTTGACAATATCAGATTATGGGATCCTACAGTTTTAGCAGAAACCTACAGTCAACTTCAAGAAATCAGAGCATATTATGCACTCGATGAAGTTGATGTAGATAGATATGAAATTAATGGTGAACTTACTCAAGTAATGGTATCTGCGAGAGAATTAGATCAAACAAATCTACCTGCTGTTGGTTGGGTTAATGAAAGGCTTCAATACACTCATGGTTTTGGTGTTGTTTTTAGTCCAGCAAACAATGTTGCAAGCCAAGGTCAACCTGATTTTTATGTAAAAGGTGTTCCTGCAACATCGACTGTGTCAGAACTTGAAGTCGAACAACCAAGAATATATTTTGGGGAATCCGCTGACTCTCTTGAATATGTAGTTGTGAACTCATTGCAAGATGAAGTTGATTATCCATTGTCTACTGAGGGACAGTCTGTTGCTTACACTAATTACTCTGGTGAAGGTGGAGTTGGAATTGGTTCATTTTTCAGAAGGCTTGGCTTTGCGCTAAGGTATAGTGAATTAAATCTCCTTATTTCTAATCAGCTTTCAGACGATTCAAAATTAATAATGGAAAGAAACATTGTTAGTAGAGTTAAAAAAGGTGCGCCCTTCCTTTATACAGATAATGATCCTTATTTAGCCCTTATAGATGGTCAATTGTTTTGGATAATAGATATGTATACAGTTTCTGATAAGTATCCATATGCACAACCAGCTGATACCAGAAGAATTAATGAAAACTCTGGTCTTCCGATGAACTTTAATTATTTAAGAAATTCAGTTAAAGCAGTTGTGAATGCTTATGACGGAACTCTCAATTACTACGTGGTAGATGAAGAAGATCCGATTATTCAATCTTACGTTGATATATTTCCAGAACTGTTTTCGTCTAAATCTGAAATGAGTTCTGAATTACTAGACCATATCCGATATCCTGAAGATTTATTCACAATTCAGTCTGATATGTATAGAGATTACCACATGATTGATCCAAGAGTCTTTTATGCAGATGAAGATCCGTGGGTAATCCCATCCGAATCTTCTACAACACCAAGGGTTGCTACATTAAGAGGTGAATTTACTGAAATTGGTTTCAAACCAATGTTGCCATATTATCTTTTAATGAACCTTCCCGGTGAAACAGATTTAAGTTATTTAATTTTCCAACCATTTAATCCTGAAAATAGACCAAATATGCAATCTTTCTTAGTAGCGGATGCTGATCCTGAAAATTATGGACAACTAATTGACTTTAGATTACCTAAAGGGGAATTTGTTGATGGCCCAAGTCAAGTTGCGACAAGAATCAATCAGGATCCAGATATTTCACAAATTTTTACTCTTTTAGATCAACAAGGGTCAAGCGTTATCAAGGGAAATCTATTTGTTGTTCCTATTAATCAATCAATTTTGTATTACCAGCCAATATACCTACAAGGTGAGCAGAATCCTTTACCCGAATTTAAATTCGTTGTTGTTGCCTTTCAAGACAGAATAATTATGAAAGAAACTTTGTCTGAAGCCTTAGATAGCATATTTGGCGAAAGAAGTTCAGAAGATACACAAGAAGAGCAAGATAATGAGTCCCCTCTAGATTTACTACAAAAGGCATCTGCTGCTTTTGAAAAAGCACAAGAAGAATTAGTTGCCGGTAATCTTGGAAAATATCAAGAACTTATAGAAAGAGCACAAAGTCTTGTTGCTTTGGCTATTGATTTATTAAATAAATAATAAATTTCTTGAGTTAAATTAATTATTAATTACTATTAATTATTCAGCGCGGGGTGGAGCAGTCTGGTAGCTCGCCGGGCTCATAACCCGGAGGTCGTAGGTTCAAATCCTACCCCCGCTACTAAGCTACCTTGTAAAAAAGTCTAAAATTCTTTTTCTTCCAGTTGCTGCAGCTATGAGCTTTAATGTAAATATTCCTGATGCACCAAGATAGGCAAGGCTTCCAAGAACTAAAAAAATTCTCCAAAAAATAATTGCATCCATAAGAATATATTAATTTAAATTTATTTGTTTAGTTAATCAGTAATGTTAAAAATATCTTCAGAGACAATTTCACCATTGAATGTTTTGATTATTTGAAAATCTTTATTTAGAACTATTGTTGTGGGTATTCCACTCCATATAAATTGAGAAATAATTAGATCTACTTCACTTTCGTTTAAAATATTTTCATAATTGATATTGTTATCAACTATGAAATCTTCACCATTTATAATAGAGTCTTCAACAAGCAGACCTACAACAATATAATTTTCATTAGAGTGTATTATTTTAAGCTCTTTTATTTCATTTTTACATGGGATACACCAGCTCGCCCAAAGATTTAAAACCAAATACTGATCACTTGCCAAGTTAATACTGCTTAATTTTTCACTACGAGTTACATCAATTGAAAGATTGTTATTAATTTGTGAATTTGTAGCGATTAAGTTTTTATCGGGTTTTGAGTTTTGATACGAAATAAATAAAATGGCTAACAAAAATAGAAGGATAATATTTCTTTTAATCATAATTTAATTTAATTTAATAACACAATACAAATACAATATTAATAATGGAAATCGAAAGTATTGTATATCCTGGATTTAATAAAAATCTTAAAGATTTGAATGCAATTTCAAAGTTAAAAAAACAAAAGTGTGAAATTTTAGACTTTACGGAAATTGAATGGGTTAGAGAAGTATTAAAACAGAGAATTAGTGAAATTGGTGAGTATGAAGTTACTTTTAAACTTCCTACCGATAAAGAATTTGAAGAAGTTTCAAGATTAGTTGGTGCTGACATTGATCCTGAAGAGCTAAAAAACAATTTTCATAAAAACAAAAGAATTATTGGTATTACTTCCGGCAAAGGTGGTGTTGGCAAGTCAACTATCACAGCCTTATTGGGTATTGCCTTTGATGAATTAGGTAAGAGGGTTGGAATCATGGACTCTGATATTTGGGGTTATTCAATTCCCAAAATTCTAGGAGCAAAATTTCCACCAATACCTTTCAACGAAAGAATTTTTCCATCAAAAATTAATAATTTAAGTGTTATATCAATGGAATATTTTGTAAAGCAAGACGAAGCTGTCATATGGAGAGGGCCTATGCTTCACAAAGCAATAGAGCAGTTTTTGTTTGAAGTTCTTTGGCAAGATGTTGACATCTTACTTATTGACATGCCTCCTGGCACAGGAGATGTTTCAATATCTTTATCACAATTTTTAAAATATTATGAAAATATAGTTGTCACAACTCCACAAACTAATGCAACAATGGTTGCTGAACGATCAGGCATAATGTCCAAAAAAGTTAATGCCAGCATAATTGGGGTTATCGAAAATATGTCTCATATGGAAGTTGGAGAAAAAAAACTTTATCCATTTGGAAAAGATGGGGGAGAAAACTTATCAAAAAAATTAAATGTACCCAAGTTAGGTTCTATACCTCTTCTTGAAAATATTACAATTTCGTCAGAGGGAAGTGATTTGTTTGCATTTAAAAATGATGAAAGTTTTCAAATAATCATAAACCTTGCTCAGGAAATTATAAAAAATCAACCAAAGAAAAAACCTATAGATTTAAAGGTTAATTAAATAAGTTACCAAACTAAGTGTTCCCATAAACAAACAGTATTTGGCAAAAATTTGTAACTTAGAATTAACTGTAAAGTTAATCAAAATTTTTATTGCCAGAAGTCCTGATATAAATGCAAATAGAACTGGTAATAGAAAACTAGTTTCAATTTGATTATCACTTTGCAAAAAAGTTAAAAGCCATGCTCCAAAAATTGTTGGTATTCCAAGCAATAGTGAGAAAAATATAGCTTCAGTTTTTTTAACTTTTAAACTTATAGCTGTAGCTAATGTAATTCCCGATCTAGATATACCCGGGAATAATGCCAAGCTCTGAGCCAATCCAATGTAGAGTGCATCTTTTAATGTTAAGTCAGACAAAGTTTTTACTCCTTCATCTAATTTTTCAATGAAAATTAAGATCAAAGCTAACAGAAAGTAAGAGACAAAAGTGGTTAATAAAATAAATTCACTGCTATCAATAAGTTCCTCAATAGGAAGAAGGAGACCTGCGGTTGCAGCTGGCAACACTCCTACAATGATTAACTTAGATATTTTTAGCAACTCTTTTATATCTCTTAAATAATTAAAGATTTCCTTGAAGTAGAAAACAATTATTGAAAAAAGTGTTCCTAAATGCAAGAAGGCAATTTCATAAGTATTGAGTGAGTTGTTAAATAAATTTGAAAAAACTACTAAGTGACCACTAGAAGAGACAGGTAAGAATTCTGTAATTCCTTGTATGATTCCTAAAAAAATATTTTCCATGTCAGTTTATTGTTGAAAAATGCCAGCCTTCACAGCTAGAACATCTATAGATTCTAAATTTTTTATCGTGCTCATCTTGAACAAAGAGTCTTTCTTTTCTTGCTTCAATTTCACTATCGAATCGTCTTTTGTTACTACAGCTACTCAACAGTTTCCTTTATTTTGTTACTTAAATTATAATTTCTATTCACTTAGACATTAAGATTATTTTAAAAGTGTTTTATTTATGAATTATTTTTTATTAATTTTGTTTTACTTGGTAGGGTCTATAAATTTTGCATATATAGTTTCAAAGTTTAAAAATATAGATATATCCAAATCTGGCAGTGGAAATCCTGGCACATCTAATGTCATGAGGACTTTGGGTAAGAAATTTGCTGTTTTAGTTCTTCTAGGTGATCTGTCCAAAGGCCTATTACCGGTAGTATTATTTCCTAATGATGATTACTTAATTTTTTACTGTTTAGTTTCGATTATAGGCCATATTTTTCCAATTTTTTATGGCTTAAATGGTGGAAAGGGAGTTGCTACATATATTGGTGTTTACATCGGCCTTACACAAGTTAATCCTTTTGATGTGAGCATTTTTGACTCACTGTATTTTCAAATATTTAACATTCCTATATTTGGTTTGGTCTTTTTTTTAATAATTAAATTATCAAGAGTTTCAGCTATAGCAAGTCTAATAACTGTTGGTTTGACTTCAGTAGTGTTAATAGTAAATATTAACATGTTAGAGTTTAGAGCAGTTATTGTGATTATAAATTTACTCATTTTGGTAAAGCATTCTGAGAATCTAAAAAGACTTTTAAGTGGAGAAGAAAATAAATTCTAGAAACTGAAAAATATTTAATTTTAGGTTATTATAAATTAACGGAAAGCAAGGGAACAGGGCATGAGTTCAACACTTATCTTAATATCACTTATGTTGGCATTGTCAGTTGCTGTGATTTTTCCTGAATTTCAATATTCCAACAGTTCAAAAGTGAAGAACAATAGTGAATTTGATTATATGGTTAATAAGCAAAGAAAAGGATTTTTAATCCTAGGATTAGCTGCTATCTCAACTTTTTTTGTGTCAATTCAAATTTTATCAGTACCTCTTTTTGTAATGCATTTAGTCTTAGATGTTTTATTTGGTATTTATGCTTATATAGCATTTCAAGTTAGAGCAGATTCAATTCAGAGAAAACTAGTTGAGAATAATTTATTTGAATCAGAAATCATAGAACCGCTTGAATACCTAAAACAAGCTGGCTAAATTTTGTTTCAAGAAGAAAATTTAAACAATCTTAATAATTCATTTGATGAACTAAATAAAATTAGAGAAGAGTCTCTGAAAATTTCAAGAGAAATAATTCAGTTGTCATCAAAATGTATCAGAAGTATTCACAGAGATAACTTTGAGAGTGCTTTAAGTTATATTGAATCTGCGTCTGAAAAATTAATTATATTAAATCAAATTAGTAAAAATGTATCTGAAATTAGCTATGCAGGGTATGTATTAGACGCTGAAAGAGAGTATGTCGAAGCGGTTTTATTTTATAAGTATGAAGAGAGTGGAATTCTTGAACCATTTAAAAATTTTGAAGTACATCCATCTAGTTATATTCAAGGAATTGGGGACACTATAGGAGAATGGAGACGAAAAGCTTTAGAAATGTTACGTAAATTAGAAATTGATCAAGCTGAAAAATATTTAATGGTTATGGAAGACAGTCTTGAAATACTAAATCAGTTAGATTATCCAGATGCTCTTACAGGGGGATTAAGAAGATATGCTGATAATGCCCGATCGATTATAGAAAGAACTAGATCGGACATTACCAATGCATTTATCAATGAGTCATTAAGAATTGATTTATCTAAAATAAAGAAAGATGAAATATAAATATATAACCGGTGAAGTTCTTAATATACCTAACCCTGAAAGATGGTCTTCTTTAGATCAATTGTTAGAGTGGTGGCCAGAGACTTTTGTTTCAGGAAGTAAAAATCAATATGGAATGAAGCTATCTCCAAAATTAATTAATTCAAAAATTGTTTCTACCTATACATTTGAATCAAGATTTCAGGGTGGTCCTGGTTTAGTTCATGGCGGCATTTTATCAGCAGCTCTTGACGACTTAATGGGTTATGCATGTGTTATACACGATAGATCATGTGTTACTGCTAAATTAGAAGTAAATTATATTACTCCCGTACCCGTTGAAGAAGAGTTTGAATTAGAAGCTTGGGTTACAAAAATCGAAGGTAAGAAACTTTATTTAGAGTCATCAATTTCAAGTAATCAAAATATTCATATTGAAGGCAGTGGTTTATTTATTGATTTAGGAAACTATCCTGGGCAATTATATAAAGAGAATAAAAATTATCCATAATCTAAATTTTTGAAATTAAAAAATGACTCATTGACTGTATTGAAATCATTGGGTTTACACCTGAACATCTTGGAAATGTTGAGGCGTCAACAATGTAAACATTATTTAACCCATGAACTTTTCCATTCAAATCGACAACTCCTTCACCTGGATCGGGGTGAATTCTAGCTGTACCCATTTGATGTGCTGAGCCAAGCAACATTCTATACGGTTCATTTTTAATTTTTTTTATTTTATTTATGAATTCTTCTATATTTTCACCAGAAGATTTCTTCCAATGTAATGTCGGTATTGCAGCAACCATTATTTCTTCAGCATTTGCTAAATAATTTGCTTTTACTAAATTAACTATTCCATGTATTAAGTTTTCATGATCAAAATCATTCAAGGTATAATTCCAAAGATGTTGTGGGTTTTTATTTATGATATTTCCCGAACTTGTATCAGACGTTAAAACTATACTTCCTGACCAATTGTTGTAACTTTCAATAAAGTCCTTGTAATTGTCTTTATTATTCGGAAAAAAAGGAAAGAACAAGCTTGGATGCATAGGTAATCCCTCTAAGAGGTAACCATAATTATCTTTTCTAAAAAGATTATCTTCAGAATATATACCTTGCATACTTCCACTCCAAGGGTTTTGAAGATCTTTAAACTTTCCTGCAACGCCAGAAACAGGATGTAGTTTTAAATGTTTGCCTAAATTTTTATTTTTGTAACCACTATTTAGTAATATTTTTGGTGTATTTAGTGAACCTGCAGACAAAATGACTTTATCAACTGATACTTTAAATTTATTTTGATTAGTTTCAATATTTAAATGCGTTGCAGTCCCATTTTTAATTTCAATACTTTCTACTAAAGTATTACTAAATACATTCTCAGGGTTAAATTTATCTTCTGGAAACCAAGTTTTATATGATGAATTTATGCTGTCATCAAAATGACCAAAGGTACTAAATCCATTTTCACTACACTCAGCATTTTTTGTGTTTCTAGGAATCAATTTGTAATTTAAATTATTTTTTCTTAAACCATCAGCGAACTTCAATTCTTTGTTGGGAATTTTATTATTTTCTTCAGAAACATTTAAATTTTTACATACATATTCAATACTTTCTTTAAAGTTATTTGAATTAAAGTAGTTTTGCTGGCCCGTCAGAGTATCCCACTCTGTTAGTATTTTTTCAGGAGTTCTTAATGAGGTTGTCCAATTTATACTAGTACCACCTCCAATTCCCACTCCTGCTAATAAAAGCACTTTGTAACCACGAGTTTGCTGTATTGCATAAGTTTCGTAAAAATTATGATATCCAAAAGTCTCGTTGTTAACAGTTCCGTTGGCATAGTTACCTTTTTCAAAAATTCCAACTTCATATTTTTTATTTAAAATATTTGCAGCAATACCTCCACCAGATCCACTGCCGACAACAGCAACTTCAAGATGTTTAGGTATTTGGTTTACCTTATTTTTAATATTTGTATTTTTATGGATGGGATAATCAAAATATTTATAGACAGCACCTTCACCATCAATTGATCGAGCCGTGCTTAGTCCTAACAAAGAAGTAATTCCAGTTCCCAGCTTTCTGAGTTGGGTCAAATTCGATTGTTGTAATTTTTGAAAAAAGCTGTGAATATCACTATTTTTCAAAAAAATTTTTCTGAGGTTTATTGAAAACATAACAAGAAATATTTTTAGTTGAAAAATTTCAGATCTATCAGGGTATTTCTCGATTATGAAATTAAAATAATTTTCTGAGTTTTCAATTTCATTTTCATCAAAATTTGGAAAGAAGCTACTAAAAATCAATTTAAACGACTTAGAGATCCTTTTATTCATACTATATATTGTACTAATTCCAATTAAGGTTGGAATTTTGTATTTCATTTTCTAGTATTTAGTCACTTTACAAAGTGGAGATTTGAAGTATTTAGTTAATTATAATTTGCCTATGCCTGATAAAGATAATACTTTTTCAACAAATCAGATAAGAAAAATTTCACAATGTCATAGTTCTTTAGGAAAAAAAACAAGATTAGCAAGTCCAAAATTAGACAGGTGGAAAGATTTAAATAGAGCTATAGTTGACTGGATTAACAATGATGCTTTAGAAGAAATTTCGATAAAAATAGCCGAAGAAAATAATTTTCAATTTTATGACCCTATTCAAAGAAAAATCCTTTCAGACTTATTTGCTAGATTTAGAGCAATATATCCTAAAAAAGGTTTTAATTTTAATCACGAATATCTAGTTAAAGAGGTAACAAAAGAGATTGAAGGTGAAGAGTACGGAATAACAACTCATTTTGCTTTCGAGTTTGAGGATAAAGAACAATTTGAATACGTTAGATTGAAAACAGCACATGATCCTGAGCCTGAATTAATTGATAGAGCAATAATTACAAAACTTAAATCCGATAATGAAAACTTCTACACGGCTGCCATTGAACTTGATGATTTAATTGAGATTGATTTACTAGAAAATCCGGATGACATTATCGAAGAATACTTCAATACTTTAGAGGAATATTTGACTGAAAGAAAAAAAAGAAACCCAGGAAAGCAGTGTGATTACTGCGATCAAGCATCGAGATGTGGTCAGTTCCCCTTAATAAGTCAAGACAAGCTAACAAACAGAGTAAGAGAAGTTAAAATTTCAAAAACAAATTTAGTAAAACTCTCAAACTGTGAGAGACGAGCTGCATGGAATGTTCAATACGGTCTTCCACGAGAAGACTACATTGAATATGAATCTGAATCTCAAGCTACTAAGTTTCATCAATTTTCACAAAAGTTACTGGTTGATAATGATAAATTTTCTGAAAAAAATAATATAGAAAGCTTTAATTTTTTGACAAAAGAAGAAGATACCGTCACACAAGAACAACTTTACTTAAAATATCAACAACTAGTTTCTAAATTAGCTAATTATCAAGATTTAAAAATCAAAGAATCAGAATATATTTTAGGCTTCACTTGTATTACTGAAGGAAAAGGACTTAGAGATGGAAAAGTTGTTGATCAAAAAGTAGCTACAATCTTTACCGGCAAATCTGATTTAGCAGGACGGTTGGGGAGTGTTCCGATAATTATTGAATTAAAAACTAGACCTGAAATACCTGAAGATTTACTTGAAGCACAATTGTATGCTTTAGGAGCTTCTCAATTAATGAAATCAGAAAAAGAGATCATCGTGATGCATATTTATGTTACCGATAATTCAGCTTCAGTGAAAGAAAGAAGGTTTGGATCGAGTGAGATTGAATCTGCTAAGTCAAAATTTCAAGATATAGCTAAAAAACCAGCTTCATGGATTCCTTTCAACTCACTTAGCCCAAAGTTCAATGTTGGTGAGTGGTGTAATCATTGTGAATTTAAATCTACATGTGGTGAATTTAGATAAGATAGTCTTAAGATGAAGTAAAATATATAATTGAATTTATGGATCTTTCAAAAACACATATCGAATTAGTTAAAAAAGTTTACGAATCACTTGAATCAAATATTGCAGCTTTCAAAGAAAGAAAAGGTAATAGTCTAACTCTTGCTGAAAAAATTTTATATGGTCATTCAAAAAATGTTGATGAAATTTCTTTAAAAAGAGGTGAAGATTTTGCAGATTTTATACCTGATAGAGTAGCAATGCAGGACGCAACTGCTCAAATGGCTTTGCTACAATTTATGCAAGCTGAATTACCAGAAACAGCAGTACCAACTACTGTTCATTGTGATCATTTAATTCAAGCTTATGAAGGTGCAAACAGCGACTTAAAAGTAGCAAATAAAGCACATAAAGAAGTATTTGATTTTCTAAGATCTGCATCTGAAAAATTTAACATAGGCTTTTGGGGACCAGGTGCAGGTATTATTCACCAGGTAGTTTTGGAACAGTACGCTTTCCCTGGAGGAATGATGATTGGTACCGATAGCCATACTCCGAATGCAGGTGGTATAGGAATGATTGCTATTGGAGTTGGTGGTGCAGATGCAGTTGATGTTATGGCGGGTATGCCTTTTAATACAAAAATACCAAAACTAATTGGAGTCAAGTTAACTGGAACACTCAATGGCTGGACTGCACCAAAAGATATAATCTTAAAGGTTGCTGAAATTTTAACTGTCAAAGGAGGTACCAACGCTATTGTTGAGTATTTTGGTGAAGGCACAAAATCTATCTCAACGACTGGAAAGGCAACAATTACAAATATGGGTGCAGAAATTGGTGCTACATGTTCAATTTTTCCATTTGACGAAAAAGGAGAAGATTATTTAAAAGCAACTGGAAGAAGTGATATCGCTTCTTTAGCAAATGATAATATGCACTTGCTAACAGCAGATGAAGATGTTTTATTATCACCTGAGGATTACTTTGATCAAGTAATTGAAATTAATCTAGATAATCTTGAACCACATATTGTTGGACCACACACTCCAGACTTAGCTCGACCTGTTTCAAAATTAAAAGAAGATGCACTCGAAAATAATTATCCATTACAAATTTCAAATGCTCTCATTGGTTCGTGTACTAACTCTTCTTATGAAGACATCGGTAGAGCTGCATATATAGCTAGAGAAGCAGCAAGTAAAGGTTTAAAGGCAAAGATTCCTTTGATGGTAACCCCTGGTTCAGAAGTGACTAGAGCAACAATTGAAAGAGATGGATATCTTAAAGATTTAGAGGCAATTGGTGCAACGGTTCTTGCTAACGCATGTGGTCCTTGCATAGGACAGTGGAAACGAGACGACATTAAAGATGGTGATGCAAATACAATTGTTTCGTCATACAATAGAAATTTTCCTGCAAGAAATGATGGCAATAAGGCAACATTGTCTTTCATAGGCTCTCCAGAGTCAGTCATTGGATTAGCTTTAGGAGGAACTCTTGAATTTAACTTCTTAAGTGATACGTTAATTAATAATGAGGGGCAAGAAATTAAATTATCGCCGCCAGTTGCAGAAGAGCTTCCAGAAAAAGGCTTTGAATCAACACTCGATGGCTTCATTCAGCCAAAGGAAGATGTCGATGTAGATATAGTAATTGACAGTAATTCTGAAAGATTGCAAGCTCTAACTCCTTTTGATGCTTTTAATGAGAACAATTATCTTCAAATGACTGTCATTATGAAAGCAGTCGGAAAGTGTACAACTGACCACATTTCTCCTGCTGGTAAATGGTTGAAATTTAGAGGTCATTTAGAAAATATATCTCAAAATTTATTTATTGGTGTAAATAACGCATTTACAGAAGAATCTGGCACTGGTGTTAATGTTTTAAATAATGAAATAATGACATTGCCAGATCTTGCAAAATCATATCATGAGAATAATATCAACTGGATTGCAATTGGAGATGAAAATTATGGAGAAGGTTCTTCAAGAGAACATGCCGCCATGGAGCCAAGGTTTAGAGGTTGTAAAGTTGTTTTGGTTAAAAGTTTTGCAAGAATTCATGAAGCAAATTTAAAAAAGCAAGGGATATTACCTCTTACATTTGAAGATAAGTCAGACTATGAAAAAATAGATCAAAATGACAAATTAACAATTAGGAATCTGGAAAATCTCAAACCTGGAAGTACTGTCACTATTTCAATAGAAAAAGAGGATGGTACAAGTATAGAAATTGAAACTAATCACTCGCTTTCTGATGAACAAATAAATTGGTTTGAGAGTGGTTCAGCTTTAAATTTTATAAAATCAAATTAATGGAAGATTTCTCAGAAAAAATCCAGCAACTAAGAAATGAATACAGCGATTTAAACCTTAATGTTTCTGATTTAAATTCAAACCCAATATCACAATTCACTAAATGGCTTGATGAAGCAATTGAAACAAAAATCTATGAACCTAATGCAATGGTTTTAGCAACTGTAAGTGAAAATACTCCAAAATCTAGATATGTATTGTTTAAAAACATCGTTAATGATGAATTAATATTTCATACTAATTATGAAAGCCCAAAGGCAAAGGAAATTTTTGCAAATCCTAATGTATCAGGTATTTTTTACTGGGCCGAAATTCATAGACAAGTGAGATTTTCAGGAAAAGCAGAAAAAGCAAGTACTGAAATATCTGATGAGTATTTTAAAACAAGGCCTAGAGGTGGACAACTAAGTGCCTGGGCATCAGAACAAAGTAAAATTATTACATCAAGAGAAATTGTTACAGATAAGATTAAAGAGCTTGACAATGAATATTTGAACACAGAAATTCCCAGACCTGAATTTTGGGGTGGATTTTCTATTAAAGTAAATTATTGGGAATTTTGGCAGGGCAGAAGAAATAGAACTCATGACAGGTTTTGCTATAACCAAGATGGTAATACGTGGAATATAGAAAGGATGTCTCCATAATGAGGCCAATTAAAGTAACAAAAAATTTTATTAACTCAGCAGAAAACTCAGTTTTATACGAATCAGGCAATACAAAAGTTTTAGTTACAGTATCTGTATCTACCAAACTGCCAGATTGGTTGCAAAATTCTGAAAAAGGTTGGGTAACAGCAGAATACAACATGCTTCCAGGATCATCTGGTAGTCGTATTTCAAGAAAGTCTTTTGAAAGTGGACGTTCTAAAGAAATTTCTAGATTGATTGGTAGATCTTTAAGAGCTGTATGTACATTAGGTGTAATCAATGGATATTCATTTACTGTAGATTGTGATGTCCTGGAGGCAGATGGTGGTACTAGAACGGCTTCTATTAACGGTGCATGGATAGCTTTGAATGATACATTTGAAAAAATGATTCAAGAAAATAAACTAATCCAAAACCCATTATCTAGCAAAGTTGGAGCACTGTCTGTTGGAATTGTAGACGGGGAATTAGTTGCTGATTTAGATTATGAAAACGATTCCAAAGCTGAAGTAGATTTAAATTTAGTTTTAAATCAAGATTTTGATATTTTAGAAATACAAGGAACAGCAGAAGGTAAACCATTTTCAAAATTACATTTGGATAACTTATTTGAATTAGCAAAAGAAAATATTGAAGAAATATTTAAAATTCAAGATAAAAATTAAGTTAAATAATGAAAATTCTTTTTGCTAGTCAAAATAAAAATAAACATTTAGAAATGTCTGATTTATTTTTAGAACACTCAAAAACACATGAGTTGGTGATGGCAAATAAAGATTTGAATGTAATAGAAGACAAAGAAACTATTGATGAAAATGCAAAAAAGAAAGCCTTAGAGTATTTTGAATTTTTTAAAAGGCCAGTAATTTCTGATGATTCCGGTTTATTTATCGAAGCACTTAATGGTGCACCAGGTGTTTATTCCGCTAGATACGCAGGTAAGTCTTCGACTCACGAACAAAATATAGAAAAAGTTTTAGAGGTGTTAAAAAATGAAAATAATAGAAATGCAAAATTTAAGACAGTTTTATGTTTTTACGATGGTTCGGAGTTTTTGTATTCTCACGGAGAGCTTGAAGGAAGCATAACTTATCAGCCAAGAGGCAGCAATGGTTTTGGTTATGACCCAATTTTTGAAGTTAGAAACTCAACTCTTGCAGAGATGAGTAGAGATGAAAAATCAGAAATAAGTCACAGAAAAAATGCTTCAGTTAAAATGATTGAGTTACTAAATGAAATTTAAATCAGTCTACAGTTTTTTAATCTTGTTTCTATTTTTTTCTGCCTGTGAAGTTAAATGGGATATGGAAATTACATTTAATGACGATCTTTCTGGAAGTTACAATATAGCTGTTCTAATTGACCAGGAAGCTCAACTTTATGCTACAGATACTGGGCAGTCTTCTATAGGTGGACTTGATGCAATATTAGCAAACCTTCCTGAGGGGTTTGGATCAAGCATTTATCAAGAGGGAGATTTTTTAGGAATTTTGATTAGGAATAACTTTAAAGACGTCAATGAGCTTGAGTCTCAATTTGCACTTCTTGAATCAGAAGAAAACTCAGCTTTACTTCTTTTACCAATTGAAGATATTGACTTTCAAATTGATGAAAGACACCTTACAGTGAGCGGTAAGTTTGCTGAAATATTTGTTACAGATGATGAAAATTTGGAAGGCTTCAAACGAATATTTGATGGTCAACTTTCAATTAAAGTGCCCGGTGAAATTTTAGAACCTCAGCTGAATGAAATTGTAAACAATACAATAATTTTTGAAAATGATGGTTTATCTGTAAAAACTTTTGAGCTTGTAACGAGAACAAAGCCTTTAATTTCTCAACAAAATCTAATTATTATTCTATTTTTAGCATTTAGTGTTGTCTATTTTTTTGTTAGACAAAAAAACAAAAAGAAGTAATATTGCATATATGCAAAAAATTATAATTATTGTTTAGTAGCAACGAATTAAACGTTGTTACCCTTGCTTTGCAAGGGTTTTTTTTTAGATATGAAGATTGATATATTTGACACTACATTAAGAGATGGCTTTCAACAAGAAGGTATTTCACCATCTGTAAAGGATAAATTAGCTATTGCTAAGCTTCTTGATTCACTAGGTGTATCTTTCATAGAAGGAGGTTGGCCAGGAGCTTCTCCTAAAGAGGAAGAATTTTTTAATAGAGCTAAAACTGAATTAAATTTAAATTCTGCAAAGTTGGTTAGCTTTGGTTCAACACGAAAGCTTGATATAGATGTTGATAATGACCCTCAAATAGAAGCTCTAATAAATGCAGGAACAGATTTTGTGTGTATTGTTGGTAAATCATCAAAGCTACATATAACTAAAGCAATACAGGCAACCATTGAGGATGCAATCCAAATGGCGGTAGATTCAATTCAGTACTTAACAGAAAATAATAAAACTGTCTTTTTTGATGCCGAACACTTTTTTGATGGTTTCAAAGAAGATTCAAATATAAGTTTAAAATTTTTAGATTCAGTTCTTCAAACAGAATTAGACACTTTTGTTTTATGTGATACCAATGGTGGAACATTGCCTGATGAAGTTCATGAAATAATATCTAAAGTCAATTCTGAATTTCCATCTGCTAATTTTGGTGTACATTTTCAAAATGATAATGGTTGTGCTGTTGCAAACTCTTTAGTTGCAGTTGAGTTAGGAGTTAAGCATGTTCAGGGAACAATCAATGGATATGGTGAAAGAACTGGAAATGCAGATTTATGTACATTGATACCAAACTTATCACTAAAGAAAGATTATGAAACAATTCCTAGAGATTCATTAAAAAAATTAACACCTATTGCTAATCATATTGCTGAACTAGTCAATGTCTCTATAGATTCTAGGCATCCATATGTAGGATCATCAGCATTTACCCACAAAGCTGGTCTTCATGCATCTGGCATGGCTAAAGACAGTTCTCTATACGAACATGTTGATTCCTCTCTTGTCGGCAATTACACAAGAACTACTGTTTCTGAATTAGCTGGAAGAGCAAGTGTCTTAACTAAAGCAGAAGAATTTGGAATTAACTTTGATAATGAAAATGCAAAAAAATTAATTGAAAGTGTTCAAAACTTAGAACATATAGGTTATCAATTTGAAGCTGCTGATGCTTCTCTTTTTATACTTATGAACAAAATTATTGGAGTTGATCCTAATTTTTTTGAGTTCGAAAGTTTTAGGGTATTTTCAGAACGTCGTAATTCTGAAAATGTAATATCCGAAGCAGTTTGTAAAGTTATTGTAAATGAAAACAGGTATGTTAAAACAGGAGAAGGAGTTGGTCCTGTTGATGCATTGGCAAAAGCTTTGACATATGCACTAGAAAAAGACTATCCAAAAGTAAATGAGATTAAGCTAATAGATTATAAAGTTCGAATAATTGATTCTTCCGACGGTACTGAAGCTAGAACGAGGGTTTTAATAGAGTTTTCAGATACAAATAGAAAATGGAGCACAGTGGGAGTTCATGAAAATATTATAAATGCTTCATGGAACGCATTGTGTGACGGTTTTAATTACTTTTTTATGACCTCATAGATAGATTTTCGCTCTTCTAAGCATTTATAATTAAATTGGAGGCGAATATGAGCGAAAAAATAGAAAATCTTCTAAATGAAGACAGAAAATTTAAACCATCTAATAAACTTGCTAACAATGCTAATGCAACAAACGAATGGTTCGAATTAGCAAATCAAGACAGGTTAGAGTTCTGGAAAAAGCAAGCACTTGAAAGAATTTCTTGGTTTAAAGAGCCTACAGAAGTTTTAGATGATTCAAACCCACCATTTTATAAATGGTTTAAAGACGGAGAATTAAATTTATCATACAATTGCTTAGATAGACACCTTGAAAGTGATGGCGAGAGAGTTGCCTATTTCTGGGAAGGTGAACCTGGCGATACACAAACAATTACCTATCGAGATCTTTATGAAAGAGTTTGTAAGCTATCCAATGCTTTAAAAAAACTTGGTGTAAGTAAAGGTGATAGAGTTGCAATTTACCTTGGTATGACTCCTGAAATAGTTGTTTCTATGCTTGCATGTGCAAGGATAGGTGCAATTCATTCAGTAGTTTTTGGCGGGTTCTCTTCAGAAGCACTTGCAGACAGAATAAATGATGCAGAAGCAAAAATTGTAATTACAGCAGATGGTGCTTGGAGAAGGGGAGAAATAGTACCACTAAAAGATAATGTCGATGGCTCGCTTGAGTTAACAAACTATATTGAAAATGTAATTGTTGTTAAAAGAACCAATCAAGAAGTAAAAATGGTTGATGGTCGTGATCATTGGTATGAAGACTTAGTTGCAGATGAACTTGCTGAGTGCGAACCAGAAGTAATGAATGCAGAAGACATGTTATATATTCTCTACACTTCTGGTACAACAGCTAAACCGAAAGGAATTGTTCATACTCAAGCTGGTTATTTAACCGGAGTTACCACAACTCACTATGAAGTGTTTGATATAAAAGAAGATGACATATATTGGTGTGCCGCAGATTGTGGTTGGGTTACTGGACATAGCTATATTGTCTATGGTCCTTTAGCTAATAAAACTACAAGTGTTATGTACGAAGGTGCCCCTAATGCACCTGATGAAAAAAGACTTTGGAGTATTATTGAAAAATATAAAGTAAATATATTTTATACAGCTCCTACTGCAATAAGAGCATTTATGAAATGGGGTGTAGAGCATCCTCAATCACATGACCTAACTTCTCTCAGACTGCTAGGTAGTGTTGGTGAGCCTATAAACCCTGAAGCTTGGATGTGGTATCACAAATATATTGGAAACGAAAATTGTGCGATTGTAGACACTTGGTGGCAAACAGAGACAGGATCAATTATGATATCACCTTTACCTGGAGTTACAGAAACAAAGCCAGGTTCAGCATGTGGACCGCTTCCAGGCATCGATTCAATAATTATTGATAATGATGGTAATGAATTAGGTAATGGAGAAGGAGGTTTTCTAGCAATTAAAACTCCTTGGCCATCAATGTTAAGGACAGTTTATGGTGATGATGAAAGGTTTCTAGATACTTACTGGTCACAACATCAAGGTTTATATTTCGCAGGAGATGGTGCAAAATATGATGATGATGGTTATGTCTGGCTATTAGGTCGGGTTGATGATGTTATGAATATTTCTGGACATAGGATCTCTACTGCAGAGGTAGAAAGTGCACTAGTTTCACATAATTCAGTTGCTGAAGCAGCAGTAATAGGAAGAAGCGATGACATTACAGGAGAAGCCATTGCTGCGTTTGTTACATTAATAGGAGATGTAGAAGGCAACAATGAAATCATTTCAGAACTAAGGCAACATGTTAGCGATAAAATTGGTCCTATTGCCAAGCCAAAAAGTATTGTAATTACAGCTGATTTGCCAAAAACTAGAAGTGGAAAGATTATGAGGCGACTACTTAAAGATATCTCAGAAGAAAGAAAGCTCGGTGATGTTACAACTTTAGCAAATGCAGATATAGTTTCAGAATTACAAACTCGTGCATCAGAGTCCGACGATGAATGAAAGAACTTTTTCTTGGGGTTTAAAAGATGATGCAGTTCAACATTTAGTTAGTTTAAACAGAAGTGAAAGGATAGATTTTTTTCTAAATTTACCAATTGAAAATGTACCAATTGGGTCAATGATGGGATTTTCAAAAATAGAAATTGACGACAAAGGCCAGGTATCATTTTCTGTTACTCCGAGTGGGTATCACTATAATCCTTTAGGTACAGTTCACGGTGGTTTAGCAGCAACTATCTTAGATTCTTGTAACAGTATAAGTGCAAATTGTCAGCTAGATAGCGGATACTTAACAATGACAGCAGATATAAGAGTAAATTATCTTCGACCCATGAGTGAATCTACTGGAGAAGTTACAGCAAAGGGAAAAATAGTAAAAGCAGGTAGAAGAGCAATATTTGTTTATGGAGAGCTTCGAGACGAAGATGGCAAGATTTATGCAACTGCTTCCTCAACTGAGCTTGTAATTTCAGCTACAAATAACTAGTCATAGTGCGGATGAGAGGAGTCGAACCTCCACGAGCAAAGCTCACTGGATCCTAAATCCAGCGCGTCTACCAGTTCCGCCACATCCGCTAAAATGTCGCGTGGGTCGCCGGGGACTTGAACCCCGAACCTGCGGATTAAGAGTCCGTTGCTCTGCCAAATTGAGCTAGCGACCCTTTTTAAAGATTAACTTAGATTATGATAATTAGGTAAAAATTTTTTATACTAATTCTTTTATAAAACAGTTAGTATGAATTAATACTAAATTTCGGGCTGTGGCTCAGCTTGGCTAGAGCGCCTGGTTTGGGACCAGGAGGTCGTGAGTTCGAATCTCACCAGCCCGACAACCTGCGGGTGTAGCTTAATGGCAAAGCTCCAGCCTTCCAAGCTGGCTATGAGGGTTCGATTCCCTTCACCCGCTCTGAGAGCTCTCGTAGCTCAAATGGATAGAGCAACAGACTTCTAATCTGTAGGTTGTAGGTTCGAGTCCTACCGAGAGCGCTGTGGTGATCGTAGCTCAGTTGGTTAGAGCGCCTGGTTGTGGTCCAGGAGGTCGCGGGTTCGAATCCCGTCGGTCACCCAAGTTTTTAGGAGAAAAATGAAATATAAAGTTAAAAAAGAATCTGAGTTTGAAAAAAATATTGAAATTTCAATTAATTTTGATGACCTAGAGGATAAAAAGTCTGATGCAATTTCAAAAATTAGTAAGTCATTAAAAGTCAAAGGTTTTAGGCCAGGAAAAATACCTTCAAATATTGTTATCAGAGAAGTTGGAGAGGATTATATTTTAGAGGAATCCGTAGATCTATATTTACCCGAAAAAATATTTGAAATTTTAAAATCTGAAGAATTAAATCCTGCAACTAGACCAGTAATTAAAGAGATGAAAAAAGAAAAAGACAGTTTCAAAGTAGATGTACTTGTAACATTATGGCCTACACTATCAAAACTTCCAAAGTTAGACCAAACAGTTGAGGTAGAGAGTATTGCACCCACTGATGAGGAAATTAATGATCAAGTTGATAGAGTCAAAATGCAATTTGCAGATGTTTCAAAAGTTGAGAGACCAGCGAAAGAAGGAGATTTTGTATTAATGAACATTAGTGGTCAGGAAAACAACAAAGAATTAGAGAATTTCAATTACCAAGATTTTTTATATGAAATGGGTAGCAATAGCCTCACGCCTGTTTTAGATTCTAAATTAGAAGGTGTATCCTCTGGTGCGATTGTTAAGTTCAATGACAATATTCCATCAATAGGTAAGGAAAATATTGAAATTTCTGTGTTAGTAAAAGAAGTAAAAGAAAAAGTTGAACCTGAGTTAACGGATGAGTGGATATCTTCAGTAACAGAATTTGATAGTATTGAGCAAATGAAAAGTGAACTTACTATAAATATTGAAAATGTTAAAAAACGACAAGTTGCTAATCAATATCAAAGCTTGCTTACATCAAAGTTAATTGAAGAATCAAAATTAGAACTTCCCGAACAACTTGTAATTGCAGAAATGGACAGCATTTTGCAAAATTTTATGAATGAATTAAAGCAAAATAATATAAAAATTGAAGATTATTTACAAATTACAGGTTTAACCGAAGAGGCTTTACAAGAAGATTTAAAAAACCAAGCAACAAGAAATCTTTCTATGGTTGTAATCCTTGATAAAGTTATTGAAGATGAGAAACTTGAGTTAGGTGAAACTGAAATCAAATACATCGATGAACATATGTCAACTCATAATGACAACGAGGTAGACAATGCAAGTCATAGATTAAATTTAGAGTCAGAATCGTTAAGAAACAAGGCAATGTTACATGTATTACAACAAGGCATTTCTGTTGATAAGAATGGTGAAAAAGTATACCTACAGGATGTATACAATCAAGATATAGGAACAGGAGAGGAAGAATAACATGAAAGAATTACCATCAAACTATGTTATCCCTACAGTTATAGAAAATACTAATAGGGGAGAAAGAGCTTTTGATATATACTCAAGACTTTTAAAGGATAGAATTATCTTTTTAGGAACACCAATAGACGATGGTGTAGCAAATTCGATTATGGCTCAATTACTTCATTTAGAGTCTGAGGATCCCGATAAAGATATTTTTATGTACATCAATTCTCCAGGAGGATCTATAACTTCTCTATTTACAATTTATGACACCATGAAATACATTAAGCCTGATATTTCTACTGTTTGTATGGGATTAGCAGCTTCTGCAGCTTCAGTAATACTAGCTGGAGGTACAAAAGGTAAAAGATACAGTCTTCCGAATGCAAGAATTATGCTTCACCAACCATCTGGTGGTATGGAGGGTACAGTTGCAGATATGGAAAGAAATTTTGACTTAATAGTGTCTATGAGAACACAATTGAATGGCTTATTAGCTGATTTTACAGGTCAAGATGTTGAAAAAGTTGCTGAAGATACAGATAGAGATTTTTGGATGACCGCGCAAGAAGCCAAAGAATACGGTATAGTAGATGAGGTGCTAATTCAGAGGGAGTTAGCCGAAAAATAACTTAATACAACAGGGTAGTTAAAAATGGCTAATAAAGATAATAATCAAGCGCTTAAGTGTAGCTTTTGTGGAAAATCTCAAAAACAAGTAATCAAACTCATTGCTGGACCAGGTGTTTACATCTGTGATGAATGTATTGAACTTTGTGTCGAAATAATAGAAGAAGAAAAAGTTGAGAAATTAGAAACTACAAATGAAGAGTTTCTACCTTTGCCAAAAGAAATTAATCAGTCGTTAAATGAATTTATTGTTGGACAAGAAGAAGCCAAAAAGACTTTATCTGTTGCTGTATATAACCATTACAAGAGAATTTATAAAGGTGAGCAAATAGATAGTGATCTTGAAATTCAAAAATCAAACGTTTTACTTTTAGGACCTACTGGAAGTGGTAAAACACTCTTAGCACAAACTTTAGCAAAAACTCTCAATGTACCTTTTGCCATCGCTGATGCAACCACTCTTACTGAAGCAGGTTATGTTGGTGAAGATGTTGAAAATATTTTGCTAACTTTGATTCAAGCTGCTGATTATGACATCAAAAAAGCTGAAAGAGGAATAATTTATATTGATGAAATTGACAAAATTACACGAAAATCAGACAATCCTTCTATCACAAGAGATGTATCTGGTGAAGGCGTCCAGCAAGCTTTATTGAAAATCCTAGAAGGTACAAGTGCACAGGTTCCTCCACAAGGAGGCAGAAAGCACCCACAACAAGAGTATTTACAAATTGACACAACAAATATTTTATTTATTGTTGGAGGTGCCTTTGATGGTCTAGATCAGATTATAAGCAAGCGTTTAGGTGAAAATACTATTGGTTTCAACACAAATCTATCTGAAGTTAAAGAGTTTAATAAAGAAGAATTATATGGTTTTGTTGAACCAGAAGACTTAATAAAATTTGGCTTAATTCCGGAATTTATCGGTAGATTACCAATTACAACATCAGTTAATGAACTATCAAAAGATGCTTTGGTTGAAATCTTAACAAAACCAAAGAATGCAATAACTAAACAATTTAAAAAAATGTTTACCCTAGATGACATTGAATTAGTTTTTACAGATGATTCTCTAGAAGCCATGGCAGATCTTGCACTAAAGAGAAAGACTGGTGCTAGAGGTTTGAGGTCGATACTTGAAAAAATACTCTTAGATCAAATGTACGAGTCTCCATCTAGAAAAGACATAACCAAAATAATCATTGATAAAGAAAATGTTACTGATGATATTGCACCAAAAATGGTACTGAAAGAGTCAAAAGACGACAAAACTGCATAAAATATAATATATGCAAAACCAAAACTACGATCCTCAAGCTATTGAAAAAAAATGGCAATCTCATTGGGAAGTAGGTAATAAGTTTCTACCAAAAGAGTCTGAGAAAAAATTTTCTATTGTAATACCTCCGCCAAATGTTACAGGTTCTCTACATATGGGACATGCTTTAGAGCATTCTATGATAGATGTAATAACCAGGATGAAAAGACTTCAAGGCTATGAAACACTTTGGCTACCAGGCACAGATCATGCTGGAATAATTACACAATTGCTTGTAGAAAAAGAATTAGAGGAAAAAGGTGTATCTAAACATGATTTAGGTAGAGAAAACTTTTTGTCAAAAGTATGGGAGTGGAAAGAAAAATCTGGCGACAACATAACAAACCAAATGAAAAGTTTAGGTATGAGTTGTGATTGGTCACGTGAAAGATTTACTATGGACGAAGGTCTCTCAGAAGCCGTTAAAGAAATTTTTATATCCCTTTATGAACAAGATTATATTTATAAAGGGACTCGTATGGTTAACTGGGATACACAGCTTAAATCTGCAGTTTCAGATTTGGAAGTTTCCTCAAGTGCTGAAAATGGAAAGCTATGGTCAATAAAATACAAAACTGAGTTAGACGATTATATCGTTATTGCGACTACACGGCCAGAAACATTACTTGGGGATACTGCTGTAGCAGTAAACCCAGATGACAACCGATATAGTCACTTAATAGGAAAAAAAGTTGAAGTACCAATAGTTAATAGAATGGTGGAAGTTATTGCTGATGATTATGTTGATCCTGAGTTTGGATCTGGTTGTGTAAAAATTACTCCAGCACATGATTTCAATGATTACGAAATTGGATTGAGACACGATTTAGATTTTGTAAGGTGTATAGATTTTGAAGGTAATATTGAATCCAATGATTTTATCCCAACTAATTTACATGGACTAGACAGATTTAAAGCTAGAAAAGAAATCATAAATCAGTTAGATAATGAAAATTTAATTCACAGTATTGATGATCATGAAATTCAAATACCTAGAGGAGATAGATCAAAAACTATTTTAGAACCAATGGTTTCAGAACAATGGTTTGTAAAAACGAAAGATTTAGCCAAAAAAGCAATAGATGTAGTCGAAAATGACGAAATCAAATATATTCCAAAAGCTTGGGAGAAAACTTATTTTGAGTGGATGTACAATATCCAAGATTGGTGCATATCAAGACAACAATGGTGGGGTCATAGAATTCCTGCTTGGTATGACTCAGAAGGAAATCATTATGTTGGTAGAGATGAATTAGAAGTAAGAAGTAAGAATAACTTAGATGAAAAGATGGAGTTAACTCAAGATGAGGATGTCTTAGATACTTGGTTTTCATCAGCTCTATGGCCTTTTAGTACTTTAGGATGGCCAAATGATAATGAGGATTTACAAAAATATTACCCAACGTCTTTACTTGTAACTGGTTTTGATATTATATTTTTCTGGGTTGCACGCATGATTATGATGGGCATTTTTACAATGAATGAAATACCATTTAAAGACATTTTAATACACGGCTTAGTAAGAGATTCTCAAGGAAGAAAAATGTCAAAAAGTTTAGGTAATACACTAGACCCTTTGGAATTGTCAAAAAAACATGGTGCTGATGCATTGCGTTTTTCTTTGATTGAGAAAGCAAATCCTGGTCAAGATGTTCCATTTGATGAAGAGTGGACTGTTGCGGCTAAAAAATTTGGCAATAAAGTATGGAATGCTGCCAAATTTGTTCATATGTACACTGATGAACTAGATTCATATGAATTAACTGAAATTAAGTGTTCAGAAAATCATTGGATTATTAATAGATTCAATCAAACTCTTGAAGAATTCAATTCGTTGATGATTACATATAAAATTTCAGATGCTTATAAACTTTTGTATAACTTTTTGTGGGCAGATCTTTTTGATTGGTATTTTGAATTTGCAAAGACTTTAATGTCAAACGATAGCTCTAAAGAAGAAACTCAAAAAACCATAAGGCATATTTTTTTAAAAAGTCTTACTATGTTAAACCCTGCAATGCCTCATCTAACTGAAGAAATTTGGTCATCATTCAATAAAGAAAATTTAATTGACTCATCGTGGCCTGAATTAATCAATACAAATCATGATGATGATAATTTTGTAGAAAATTTAAAGGAAATAATTTCTTCAATAAGAAATTTCAAGTTAGCTTACTCAATTAAAAACTCAACTACGATTTCTTTATTTTCAGAAAAAAACCAAGAAGATTGGTTCACAACTCAATTATCTACACTTGTTAATGCACATATTGAAGATATAAATGGATTAAACAATGAAGAATCAACAACTATTTTTCAATCAGGTAAATTTAAATTTGAAGTGGTTGCTAGCAAGTATTTTGACAAAGAGAAAGAAGTAAATCGTTTAGAAAATAAAATTAAACAATTACAGAAATCTTTAGATGTATCAAAAAGCAGATTAGAAAATGAAAATTTTATGAAAAATGCTAAACAAGAACTTATAGATTTAGAAAAAAATAATCTAGATTCTTTTAGTGAGGAAATAAGTAATCTAGAAATAGCTTTAAATTCTCTAAAACGTTGAGCAAGTTTGAAAAATACCTAGATTTAAAAATTAATCAAGTTAGAAATAAAAATTTAATTTATTTAGATAATATTTTTACTCAAGCTGAATTAATCAGGTTAAGAAATAGTTCTATTGCAGTTGTGGGAACTAACGGTAAAACTTCAACAGCAATGTTTCTCAAAAATTTTATGGATAGAAATAATATTTCATCTCTTTTATTTACTTCTCCACACTTAGTTTCCTACAAAGAAAGAATTGAAAGTTCTGAGGAAATAGAGTTTGATGATTTTTACGAGCAAATAAAATTCTTTGAAAACAAACATAACTTAGAGTTAGGTTATTTTGAAACGCTTTTTTTAGTTTCGTGTTTAGCTTTTTTGAACAGCTCATATGAATACTTTATATGTGAAGCTGGGATTGGGGGAAAGTTGGATACAACATCTATTCTTCAAGCAAAGAATGTTGTTCTTACAAATATTGGCTTTGACCACACAGAGCTGTTAGGGGATACACATGACTCAATTCTTAAAGAAAAAATTCACATATCGAATTCAATTGAAAATATTTTTAATGGTGTTTTAAATACAGAGTTAAATGAATTAATTAAAAAATATACTCATATTGATAATTTTTATTATTTAAGTCAATATTGTCATTTAAATAACATAAACATTGAAAAATTAGTTTTTAATGAAAAAAACTATTTATTAGCTCTAATGACTTTTAGTACAATGTTCAAAGAATTATCAGAACCAAATATAGATTTGCTAAGTGAAGTCAATATCCCGGGAAGATTTGAAATAATTAAAAATAATCCCCTTAAAATTATTGATGGAGCTCATAATTTAGATGGAGTTAAGGAATCTATTGAAAAATTATTTTCTGATTATGACTATCCAAAATATGATGTATTTGTAGGATTCAAAGTTGGTAAAAGCTATAAGGAGATATTAAAATATTTATCATCCATTGACTCTTTAGATTTAAAACTTATTGAAGAAAACTCTTTTTTCCTTCAAGAGAGCTATGAAACTCTAAGTAATTATTTGAAAAAAAATAATATAAAATTTCAAAAAGTAAATTTAGACTATTTTTCGGACAATAAGAATCCATCTATCTTGCTAGGTAGTTTATATTTAATTGGAGAATATAAAAAAAGGAACTAATATGAAAACATTTTTTATGGTAAAACCTGATGGAGTAGAAAGAAATTTAGTTGGTCAGATCATTTCTCGTGTTGAATCTAAAGGTTTTAAAATTACCAAAATGAAGATGATGACAATTTCTAAAGAATTAGCAGAAAATCATTATCAAGAACATGTTGATAAACCATTTTTTGGTGATTTAGTAAGTTTTATTACAAGCGGTCCAGTTGTAGCAATGGAAGTTCAAGGTGAAAATGTGGTTGCTCAAATAAGAAATTTAATGGGTGCTACAAATCCAAGCGACTCTACTCCTGGTTCAATAAGAGGAGATTTAGCAACTGAATTGGACAAAAATGTAGTTCACGGTTCTGATTCAGAGGAAAGTGCAAATAGAGAATTATCTATATTCTTTGGTAATTAAAAAAAAATTTATAAAATAATATTCTATGAGTTAACCTATTAATACATGGTTGACTTTAATTTAAGAAGAACAATATTTGGCGGCAATGATATCGCAATCGACTTAGGTACAGCCAATACTCTTATATACGTTAAAGGTATTGGGGTAGTAATTGACGAGCCTACTTTGCTTGCAGTAAATAAAAATAATCGGTCAATTTTAACAGTTGGTAATGAGGCTAAAAAGTTAATTGGAAGAGTTCCAGATTCAATAGAATTGGTCAGGCCCTTAAGAGATGGAGTTATTTCTGAAATAGAGATGGCTGAAGAGCTTGTAAAAACTCTTTTATCCAGAGCTTTAGGAAGGTCTTTTTCAAGACCAAGAATTGTAATTTGTGTACCTAATGGTGTTACTAGTGTAGAACAAAGATCTATAGAAACTGCTGCTCATGCCACTGGTGCATCAGAAGTTTATACAATTGAAGAGCCAATGGCTGCAGCGATAGGAAGCGGATTGAATATTTTTGAACCCTATGGAAATATGGTTGTAGATATTGGTGGGGGAACTACAGAAATTGCTGTTATTTCAATGGGAGATATTGTTAATGCAAATTCAGTCAGGGTAGGAGGTGAGGACATGACAGAAACCTTAATTGAATGGCTTAGAAGAGAACATCAGATTTTAGTTGACGTAGGAATTGCAGAAAGTATAAAGCACGCAGTTGGTTCAGCATATCAATATGATAAAGAACCTCAAGTTACAGTTACTGGAAGAGATATTGTTAAGGGAATTCCTAAACAAGTATTACTTGAAACAAGTGATGTAAGAGATGCGCTTGCACCTGTAGTAAATGATATTGTTGAGGCAATAAGAATTTCACTTTCGCAGACTCCACCAGCACTAGTTTCAGATATAGACAAAGATGGAGCGTGGCTCACTGGTGGAGGTTCTTTATTAAAGCAACTTGATAAAAAAATTGCTGAGGAGCTAGGTATTCCTGTTAACAATACTGAAGACCCTTTAAGTTCGGTAGTTATTGGTTCAGGGATTTGTTTAGAGAGATTTCAAGATTTTAAATCTGTGCTTAAGATTTCGCCTAAACCAAATTAAATGTTTAATAGTCCAAGTTTTAACATCAGAAGGTACATCTTTTTTATATTTGCAATTTTTTTGTGCATTTTGTTGTATATAGTTGATAATTTTACTAATAAAGCTGTATCAAATTTTATCCCAAACAATGTAAGTATTGTAACTAAAGTAAAAATTCCTGAAAATTTATTGGATAACAATTTTTTGATGTTGTTCGAGAGCAAATCTAATCTTTTAAATGAAAACCTTAGATTAAAAAATGAAGTTTTAGAGTTAAGAAGGCTAAAAGTTTTGAATTATCAACTTAAAGAAGAATTAGAGTCAAACAATCAATTCATTAAAAAGGCTCAATTTCAAGATGTTGACTATATTTCTTCAAGGTTAATTCTTAAAAACGCAAATGATGAATTATTGATTAATGGAGGTAGGAATTTAAATTTTAATACCGGAGACTTGGTACTAAATAGTCAATATGTCATAGTAGGTTATCTTGAAGAAGTATTTAATGATTATTCAATTCTCGAAACTTTGAATTCCCCTAACTTTTCAATTCAAATGATTGATAAATTCAATAATGTTTATACGATAACTAACAGTGGAAAGCAAATTTTTCTCAAATCTAATAACGATATTTATGAATTTGATAATGAAGATATTTTATTTAGTGATTCTATTCTTGGAGCTAACGGAAGCTTCCCATTCCTAGAGCTTTCAGATTTTGAATTAACTTATTCAAACAATAAATTATCAGGGTTTAGTAATAATATTTATGAAATAAATATGAGAACATTGCTCTATGTAGCAAATAATCAATGAGTTTTAATACACAAATAAAAATTTCTTTAAGTCTTATATCATTCATGTTTTTAGATTTATTTTTAAACACAGTTTTATTCAATACATTTTTTTCATTTAATTTATTTTTTGTAAACATATTTTTATTAGGACGCAAATATTTTTCAAATAAATTAGTTATTTTGATAATGGTTATTGGAATGTTTTATGAATCTTTTTTTAGCACAAACTATATAGGAATAATCACAGCAGGCATTTTCTTGGTTCTGATATTTTCCAATTTAACAATTTTGGTAGATAGCAAAGTTGTTTTATTTTTTATTTTTTCAATTTCTTATTTTATTTTTTATAGCTCTTTAAGAGCTGGTGTTTATTTTTTAAATTTGAATTTATTGATAAGTTTGTTATTAAATTTTTTAATTTTTTATCAAATCGATAAACTTATCAAAAGAGATGTTTAAATTTTATAGAGTACAGTTTTTATTTATTATCATTTTTTTAATATTCTCTTTTATATTTTTTGATATTTTCTCTCTTCAGGTAACAGAATATTCTTCTGTTGAAGAAGAAATTAAAAATCAAATTTTCCAAGAGTATTATATTCCGGCTCCAAGAGGAGAGATTTATGATTATAAAAATATAAAACTAGTTAAAACAAATATAGAACAATATTTATTTATAAATCTAAGAAAAATTAATGATGAAAATTTAGATTTATACAAACAATTAATCAAATTTAATTTTATTGATTTAAGCAATGAGGATATAGAAGATATATTTAACTCAAAAGAAGTTCTTGAACCTATTTATTCATTACAAAAAATTGATTTCTCTGTACAGAAACAACTTTTAGAATATGACGCTTTCGAAATATTTGAGGTGCCGATGAGAGAATATTTATATTCAAATGTTTTTTCACATAGTATTGGATATGTTGGAATTCCTAATTCCGAAGAAGAAAATGAGTATGTAAATGCAAAAGGCAATAAACTTGTTGGTAAAAATGGACTTGAAAAGTTTTATGAAGATTCTCTTGCAGGTGTTCCTGGAAAAGTAATTTTTAAAGGTGATCAAATTATTGAATATATTGATCCTATTCCTGGACAAGATTTGACTGTTACCTTAAATATTGAACTCCAAGAAGTAGTTATTGAATCACTTATTGAAGGATTAAATTTAGCAAATAAAAATTTTGAGTCAGAATCCAATATAGAGAGAGGTGCAGTTGTTGTTTTAAATATTGATACTGGTGCAGTTGAGGCTATGGTTTCTCTCCCAGACTTTGATCCAAATCTATTTGTTGATGGTATATCTCAATTTGATTTCACAAGACTTGATAGAAAACAGGCATTTAATAACTTTGCTATACAAGGTTTGTATCCTCCAGGTTCGGTATTTAAGGTTGTTGCATATTGGCTAGCAGTTAGTGAAAACATCTTTCCAGTTGAATTAAATAGTAAAGATGATTCTATTGATTGTACTGGTAATCTTTCCTTCGGTTTTGATGATGGTTCAAAACAAGTTTATAACGACTGGAAACTCGAGGGTCATGGGTTAGTAAACTTACGAGAGTCATTAAAGCAATCCTGTAATGTATATTTTTGGGATATAGCTCTAAAGATTTGGAGAGAATTTGGTAATACAGATGGAGAGTCTTTATTACAAGAGTACGCTAAAGATTTAGGATTTAGTAAATTAACAAATGTAGATCTTCCATATGAAAGAGTAGGCATAGTACCTGACAGGCAGTTATTTGAGGAGTGGAAGGTTGCTCGTCCAGAATTGGTTAGAGATGAGGGTTGGCTGGGTGGTGATTTAATGAATTTAATTATTGGGCAAGGTGCTATTACCACAACACCGCTTCAAGTAGCAAATGCATATAGAACATTAATAGTTGGTCAAAACTCTTCGCCCTATCTGAATCTTAATGCAACAAGAATTATCAATAATAATATCAATATAAGTAATGAATTTTCTAATTTTTTGTTAGATGATTTAGGCTCAGTAACTAACAGGGGTGGCACTGCTTATAAAGCTTTTAGTATTATTGGTGATGAGATAGGTGATATAGGTGGAAAAACTGGTACTGCTCAAAATGCTGGAAATAAAAATAATACATCTTGGTTTGTAGGAATTGATTCAATTTCAAAACCAAAATATGTAATTGCGACAGTTGTCGATGAAGGAGGCTCAGGTAGTGCTGTTGCAGCACCAATTTCCAGAAGAGTAATACAGTTTTTGAGAGGTTTAGAACCTACTCCAGTTGAGTTTGGAGAAATTACTGAATGATTAATAGAAGAATTACTTTGATTGGTCCAGAAGGAACAAATCTCTACATAGTTTTTCAATTTGTTTTATTTAATGTAATATCGTGGTTCACTTTGTATACTTCAATTGAAAGTCTTGAATTTAATCTTTCAAATTTACTATTTAGACAAATTATTTTTTCAACAATAGGTATTGGAATATTTTTTTTAACAACATATATCTCAATAAATCAAGTTGCAGAATTAAGCTTCTTTTTTATATTGGTATCCACAATTCTTTTATTCGGTCTTCTCTTGACAGCACCTATAGTCGGGGTGAATAGGTGGTATAGCTTAGAAGCAATTGGCATTCCAGTATTTTTGCAAGTCTCTGAGTTTAGTAAAGTATTTGTTGTAGCATATTTAGCTCGAATCTTGTCAGGTTACGAAAATAGATTAATTGGTTATTCACTAATTTTCTTAAATATAATCTTAATATTCCTTCAACCAGACCTGGGAACATCTTTTCTCTTTGTTAGTGTTGTTTTTTGTATGCTGTTTTTAACAGATATAAAGTTTAAACAAATATTTTTAATCTCAATATGTTTGATTCTGTTATTTTTTATTTTTTTAGAACTAGATTTCTTGGGTCAATACCAAATTGATAGAATAACAAGCTTTTTTATAGGTGAAGATTTTTCTCAACAGCAAAGTAGGCTTTCTATATCTTCAGGTGGAATAACAGGAACTTATATTCAGGAAAGTTTAGATTTAAATGTATTTGTACCAGTACAATCAACTGATTTTATTTTT
>Ga0255777_10000076_pt1 | contig 87055 bp, 88 predicted proteins | sample 101ome_15_FD_179975 | JGI IMG/M metagenome (GOLD analysis project Ga0255777, IMG submission 179975) | Coastal salt marsh microbial communities from the Groves Creek Marsh, Skidaway Island, Georgia - 101402AT metaG (version 2) | ecosystem: Environmental > Aquatic > Marine > Intertidal zone >... | reverse complement strand
AAGAACAAAGAGTTCCGTGTCCTTGGAATAAAAGTTACTTTTGTAACTGCAACGGCAGCACTTAGTTTAGTAGGTGCTGTAATAGGATCACTATATGGCGGCTTCCTAATGTATCAAAAGATAGAAGAAGCAATTGCGTTTGTGGATCAACAGCAAGAGTACCAGGAAATGATGTCAGGATACGATGATAGAATGACTATAATTGAAACACAATTAGGTGAAGCAGTTACATACACAAATGAAATAAAAAACGATCTTAAAGGAGATATACGTAGAATAGAAGGCGTAGTAGATAGTGTAGAAAGATCTTCTAAAGAAATGAATCGTGATGTGCAAACTGATATTAGAGCATTTAGAACAGAAATGAAAACACTAGACAGAGAACTACGTGATGATCTAAAAATACAAGATAAGGACGTTCGCGAAAGAATGGATGAAGTTGAGGCTGACTTAACTGAAAAGCTACAGGAGGCACTTGATAATCCATTGAACGAGATGCAATAATGTGGAGTCATAGAGATACAACAGCAATGCAGTATGTATGGCTATTTGTCATATTACTTGCAATTCTAGGCGGCACTATGGTTGTATTTTTAGGTTGACAAATATAAATATCCGTGTATAATTATTAATATGGGCTATAAGCCCATATTTTTTATTGTAGCCAACAGACACAGACAATATAGGAAATAAAATTATGATTGAAGGCTTTAAGTTACCACAAGTAACATTTAAAACACGAGTTAGAGACGAAAGCATCGGAGGAGATAATCCTTATCGTTGGGAAGACAAAACAACAGACGATTACTTTAAAGGTAAGCGTGTAGTTCTATTTTCACTTCCGGGTGCATTCACACCAACTTGTTCTACTTTTCAGCTACCTGGATTTGAAGAAAACTACGATAACATCCGTAACCAAGACATCGATGAAATTTACTGCATGAGCGTGAACGATGCATTTGTTATGAATGCTTGGGCAAAGTCACAAGGTATTCAAAACGTAAAAGTAATTCCAGATGGATCAGGCAACTTTACTCGTTTTATGGGTATGTTGATCGGCAAGAATCATTTAGGTTTTGGATTACGTAGCTGGCGATATATGGCAATTATTAACGACGGCGTAGTTGAAAAATGGTGGCAGGAACCTGGCATTAACAACGACGGTTCAGATGATGATCCATATGTAGAATCAACTCCAGAAAATTGTATTAAATATCTTGAGCAAAATTTCTAAAGCACTTATTATTCGCAGACTCCAAGTTCCAATTTCAATGGAATATGCACAATTTTGTGCGGAGTCTTGCGAACAATATAATCTGCCTTATGAATTTATTGATGCTGTTGAATTTTTAGAATGTAGACAGGCTTTCAAATCAGTAGGTGCAAAAAAAGATAAAACTTACAAAAATAGAATGGGAAATTGTTGTTGTCATGCTTCTCATATCAAATGCTGGAAACGGATTGTAGAATTAAATCAAACGTGTATAATTTTAGAACACGATGCAGTTGTAAAAGGTGATGTACGTAACATTAATATTCCTGATATGGTAACAACTACTTTTGGTCATCGAGTTGAAAATTTAGATGATTATACTCCTCCAGCACCGGCAACAGAACTTGTAAGAATTAAAAAGGCACTTGGTGTGCATGCGTGTGCTCTTACTCCTAAAACTGCAAAATGGTTATGGGAAGATGCTAGAGATAACGGCGTAAAAATTGGAATAGACCAATATCTTATGATGCGTCCGCCAACTGTATTACCTTTGTATGTTTGCGAACCTCCGCAAGTAGTATGCTGGGAAAGAATTGCAACATCAAAATTTACTAAAGATGACCAAACTCCTTATACTAATCCTGCTGTAGTTTATCCAGAGTCTATTACAGAAGGTTGGAAAAAAGGTAAAAAAAATAAAAAAAATGGTTGACTTTTATTTTATTGATGCTATATTAATAATATAACAAGACGTTGTTATACGGGTTGGCGCTAACAATCCTTGGCTAGAGAGGATAAGCGCACTTGGTTAGGGGTAGTGCCCGGCATGTACTACGGAGACGTGGAGTATGCTAACTGCGATACTAAGCAGAACTGAGGTTCTAGGCGTAACATAGACGAGTATCTAGGCGCTTAGTTGGAGGTAGACCTGAGTCCTTCACCCACCCTTAATTTAAAAGGCTCTACTGTTACAGTAGGGCCTTTTTCTTTATAAATATTTTATGAAAAAATTAATCATACCTTTTGCTTTTTTAGTCTTAATAGCATGTGAGCCTATTACTACACAAACTCCAGCCATTCAAATCGCAGCAGAAAAAATTGGACTTCAAGAATATCGTGATAGAGTAGAACTTAGAGAATACACAGGGGTTGATCCTGTTCGTACAGAATGGTGTGCTGCTTTTGTAAATGCTGTCCTTAATGAAAGCGGAATATCAGGTAGTGAAAGTGTAAGTGATGTACCTCTAATGGCTCGTTCATTTTTAACCTGGGGCGATGAAGTTAGCAAAGAAGAAATACAAGCAGGAGACATTGTTATATTCCCAAGAGGCAATCAAGGTTGGCAAGGACACGTAGGTTTTTATATAAGATCGATAGAAACAAATAACGGAACTATGTATGCAATCCTCGGCGGTAATCAAGACAATAGTGTAAGCATAGACTTGTATTCAGCAAGTCGTGCGCTAGGTATTAGACGCAACTCTTTATAATTGATAAATACTTGTGTCAGATAGTGTGCCGCAAGGCGGACTTATGCTGTACCCACAGCGTAGCGGCTAGAACCCGCATCGGACTTCTAACAAGGAGAAAACAATGGGAAGACCACTCAATAAAAGATATTTAGGAGATCCAGCAACACCAGATCAGCGTGTTGTAGGTTCAGAAACAGAAAACAACTTTCGTGTAGAATGTAACACAGGCAACGGTGCAGTTGACACTGGATACATTGTTGCACAAAAAGGTACTAATAAGTTTAAAGTAACTGACGGAACAACTACACTTGATTGCCGTTTAGTTAATAAAGCTACTGCTTCGTTAACAGAAGGCGAAATGGTAATGTTTGGCTCAGACGGAACAGGTAACAGAATTACTTTGAAAAAAGTTACAGGACATAAAGCTGTAGACTTTAATAATAACCAATATACTTGGGAAATTCAAGACGATTCATCCGAATCTATTGTAATCTTAACAGCAATATAATAAGGTTTAATTAATGTCGAAGTTTATAAAAACAAGTAGTGACAATTTTACATTAAAAACTGCATCAGGAGGATCAATATACTTAGAAACCGGCACAGGTGTCGGTGAAGTTATAGTTTCTGGTGATCTTACTGTTAGAGGAGTTACAACTACTGTAAATTCGACAGAAGTTACTGTTAATGATAATATATTAGTTTTGAATGCTGGAGAAACTTCAGGACAAGTCTCTTTAGGATCTGCTGGCATTCAAATTGATAGAACTATTACTGACGGACAAGAAGGCAATGATGTGTATTGGGCGTATCATGACGATACGCCTGATGCAATCAACGGCAGAGGTTTATGGAGAGCTAGACACAATTCAGGAGATTTTGTTGGTATAGCAACTAATTTTATTAGCACAAGCGGAGCAGATTTAACATTAGTAAATTCTACTTCAGGTGTTGTAACTGTAGGGACTAGTTCAAATTATGAAAACAGAGTTGTAGATCCAAATCATATGCCTAACAAAAAATACGTAGATGATGCGATCACTACAGCTTTTGCAACAGTACTATTACCACAAATTGGTGACGGTATTGTTGATGTTTCTGGTATTGTTGTTTCGGATGACGAAACAAGTGGCGTAGATAGTGTTATTACTTTTTCAATAGATGGAAATGCTGTATCAAGATTATACGCAGACCGTTGGGAATTTGACGAAATACGCATTGCCGGAACAGTAATTGAAACACTTACTAGTAACGAAGATTTAGTTTTACGTTCTCCAGGCACAGGAACAGTGAGAGTAGATGATACCTTACATATTAATAGTGTTCCAGGAGATGATGATATTACACTTGAACCGCCTGTACCAACAGACGGTGCTAGAATTTATGTATCAGATCAATACACAGGCAAAAGCGGAATATATTTCGTAAACCAAAATAATAACAGAGACGAATTGGTAAGTAAAAACAGAGCACTTCTTTTTGGAATGCTTTTTTAAGGAATAAAAATGGCGATAGTAAATGCACAAATAAAAACTACTGATACAAACCTACTAGATCCGTATGGAGCAAATGCTGCACCATACGAAGGCGCTGTACCTCAAAATAAAACTTACGCTATTACAAACATTCTTGTATGTAATCCTTCAACAACAGATACTGTTGCATTTGACATGCATTTGGTTCCATTTAATGATCCAGTAGATACTAATACAACAGCAGTTGTTAAAAGTCTAAGTTTACCGCCAGGAGAAACTTTTACTTTTGATTCTGAAAGGGTTATTTTAGAACAAGGCGATAGAGTTGTAATGTCAGCAGATACAGGAGGATCGTTTGGTAATATATCTGTAAGTCAAATAGTTCCCGGTAAGCAATATGAAATTGTAACAGCAGGAGATACAGACTTTGTAGCTATAAATTCACCAGACAATAATCCAGGCACTGTGTTTACTGCATCAGCAGCAGGTATTGGTACAGGAACAGTTACACTTTCGGGTTACAGTGTACTAGCAGCTACAGTTAGTTATATGGAAGTCTAAAATGAGATTACTCAAAGCCCAAAACACAAATTTACGTAATGTTTACGGCAAGGGTGTTAAGTATGACTACGATAATCAAGTAGTAGTAGATAGTCAACGGGCAATGGTTGTTCCAAAAGGTCCAGATGCAGAAAGACCTGGCACACCTGGAATAATTACAGGTAGTTCTACAGGACAAATTAGATATAATACTACAGATGATCAATTAGAAGCATATCAAGACGGTGCGTGGAGAGAAGTACGGTTTAAAGAGCCAAACAGAGATCCTGGCATTGTTTGGCAAAATCTTGGCGCAGGCGATGGATCTGAAACTGTGTTTGGAGAACTTACAAGTGGAGACGCAGATTATCCTTATCCTATTTCAGCTAATCATATTTTAGTTTTAGTTGAAAATGTAATACAAATTCCTACTGACAACTATGAAATTAAACAAACTGCCCAAGTTGATGCTACAGGTCCAAACGCTCCGTACACAGAGTCTGGTACAGGTTGGTGGATTGAATTTACTAGTCCTGTGCCAATTGGCAAAGAAGTAAACGTAATTCACAACCTAGACAAATAAATACATTGTCAGAGGGAGTAAAAAATGCCTGAACCAAAAAATGGTCGTATCGGCGGCGGAGTACTTAAAGACAATTTAGAAATATTCCAAGGCGGAGCACCTGCCGGTAGAGATTTCCTAAATTTCAAAAGCAATACACCAGATACTGCACTTTTACATATAGATGCCGCAGGAAGCCGCATTGGTATCCGCACAGAATCTCCTACATTTGACTTACAAGTTCCAAACAATGTAGGATCTGTAAATCTTATTGCAGCTGATACAAACATTGCTAACAAATTCGATATTTCTAACAACCGTATAGATTATTTTACTGGAACAGATTTATTGCTATCTGCAGGAACTTCTATTCAAGCTACAAGTATTGCAACAGATGATCTATTGTTTGATTACAATACTATAAGCACAAGAACAGAAAATACTAATATTGAACTTAGGCCAGACGGCACAGGTGCAGTTAATATTAGATCAGACTGGAACAGCACTGGCGGCATACATGCTACAGGTGATATTACCTTTGGTGGCAACTTTGTCATCGGAGACGGCGACGAAGATGATATAGTATTTGCAGCAGATGTAAATAGTGACATTATGCCAGATGCTAACAATACATATAGTTTAGGTAGTGGTGGCTCCCAATTTTTAAGTATATACAGTAATTTACTAAATGGCGATGCAGTTATTGCAGACGAAGTTATACTTTCTGATAATAGTCTAGCAAGACGTCAAGGCAATATATTTTATGTTAGTACCCTAGGTAATGATACTAATGTAGGCGATCATCAACATGGTGCATTCAGAACACTACAACATGCTTTAAGCGTAGTTGATGCAAGTTCAGCAGGTCCAGTTACTATACATGTATATCCAGGTGAATACGAAGAAGTATTTCCTTTGGTTGTTCCTGAAAGAGTTACAATTAGCGGGCATGATATTAGAAACACTATAATTACACCTACAGCAGGCACAAATACACAAAATGCATTTGAAATAAATCAAAATGTAACAATAGAAAATATTACCGTAAAAGACTTCTTTAGCCCAGGGTATGCATTTGTCTTTGCTTCGGGTGCAACTATTACTGAAAGATCTCCTTACATTAGAAATGTAACGGTTATTACACAAGGTAGTGTAACAAGTGTAAGCGATCCTAGAGGTTTTGACGAAGGCGATGCAGGTAAAGGTGCATTCATAGACGGCAGTGTATTAGATTCTAGCTCGCCAGAAGGCAGTATGCTTTTTCATTCAGTAACTTTTATTACTCCAGGTGTTGATTGTATTACAATGACAAATGGAGTTAAAGTTGAGTGGTTAAACAGTTTTACGTATTATGCAAATAGAAGTTTATATGCTACGCAGGGTTTGCTAGGACTAGGTGGTAACGGAACACGTTTTGGTGCAGAAGTAAGATCGATTGCTTCAGCAAGTATATATGGTAATTATGGCGGAGTGGCAGACGGAGCAGATACACTAATGTATTTGATCGGACACAATTTTGCTTACATAGGTAATGGAAAAAATAAATCAAATGATAACACTCTTACTATAGAAGCCAACGAAGCAGTTGAAATTAATAATGGCAAAATATATTTTACAAGTACAGACGCTACTGGTAAATTTAAGGTAGGTGATGCATTCTTTGCAGATTATGAAACTGGCACAACAAGTATAGATGCTTCTGGCGTAGATTTTAGTGGCATCAGTCAAATTGTTACTAGAAGTGGCGAAGATATAACTTTTATAGATGGATCTAGAATTGACACTGGTAACATAAGGATTAGCGGCAATACAATAACTACGATAAATGGCGAGCTGATACTAGATCCTGTAACAGACTTATTTAATACAGATAATAATCCGTCACTTGTTATAAGTAATGGTACAGATTTACAGCGTACAGATATTGAAGGAAGTATTAGGTATAACACTGATACAAATTTGTTTGAAGGATACTCAAGCGGAAATTTAAGCTTTGGCGGAATATATTCAGACGATAGAGCTACTAGTTTATATGCACACAAAACCAATAACACAATAATATTCAATGCAAATAGTGTGCTTGCTGGTACACTTGATGCTACAAAATTAAGTTTAAATGGATTATCAGACGGAGACATTTTGTTTGATAATAATTTAATAACAACTACGGAATCAAACTCAAATTTAGAATTAAGACGCAACGGTGTAGGTATTATTGAAGCATTTGATATAGATTTAAGAGATGAAAATTTAATCAATACAAGCAATAATACATTTATTGTAACAGCAGCAGGACAAGGTTATATCAAATTTGATTCTACGACAGGTTTGGTTATTCCTTTTGGTAACACAGCGAGCCAATCTCCTAGCCCAGAGTTAGGAGAAACTAGATGGAACACAGATGACGCACAATTAGAAACTTGGAATGGCGAAGAATGGCAGCGTTCAGCAGGCGAAGGCCAAGAAGTTACAGACGTAGTTTTGAAAGAATTAGTTGATGTGTATACTATGGTTTTGGGCTAAAAATTAACCTACAACACTATATTTCTTACATTTAGATAAATATTATTAATGCAATCGTAGACCAAACGATGCAGGGTCAAACTGTGGTCAACCAGCAAAGAGCCTGAGGGATGAGAATTTGGTTGGAGGGACAGGATCCCCGTGTTGAGGAGAAGAGATGGCTATTGGTCGCATATCGGGTCCGCTCTTAAAGCAAAACCTTCTACGTGAAGGTGTGAATCTTGCTTTTGAGAACGACCTTCTATATTTGGAATTATCAGATGCTGATCCAGCTAATCATAAGGTTGGCATTAAAACCACTACACCTCAACATGAGCTAGATGTAAACGGAACAACAAGAACTACTAATCTAAGTGTTTCTAGCAGATCTGAATTAGGTGACATTGTAATTGATGGCACAGGAATAGCAACAACCCAACCTACAATGATACTAGGCACAACTGCTAATAATTCAGTTGTGTATCAACAAAAGCTACAAATTGACGATCTCGAACTAGAAAACAACGAGATTAGAACAACTACTTCTAACGCAAATATTGAACTTAATCCGAACGGCACAGGCACTGTTGAGATTTTTGGCGATACAAATGTATACGGTAACATTACAGCAACAGGTTCTATTACAGCTGATGGTAATATTACAATCGGCGATGCTGACACTGATAATGTAACATTTAATGCAGAATTAGCATCAGATATTATACCAGATGCAGATAATACATATGCGCTAGGATCAGATCCAAGTACAGGCGGCAAACAATGGGCCGATATTTGGACACAAACATTTTATGCAGGAACAATTACCGCATCTAGTATCACGGTGTCTGGCGTAGATCTTGCTCTAAGACAAGGTAATTTGTATTATGTTGCTGAAAACGGCGACGATACATATTCAGGTGATCATCCTAATGATCCTTTTGGTAGTTTAACATATGCACTATCACAAGCAACTGACGGCGACACAATACACATATACCCAGGAGTCTATCAAGAAGTATTTCCGATGACAGTGCCTGCAGGCGTTACAGTCAAAGGACACAGTTTACGAAGCGTAAATATTGAACCAACAGTAGGCACACAAAATAATGATGCTTTTTTGTTAAACGGCCAATGTACAATTGAAGATGTTACAATAAGAAACTTTTATGCTCCAGGTTATGCATTCAAGTTTGCTCCTAATTTTAATGTTACATCTCGTTCACCGTACGTAAGAAACGTAACAGTAATTACACAAGGCTCAGTTACAAGTGGGGCAGATCCAAGAGGTTTTGATGAAGGCGATGCTGGCGGCGGCGCATACTTAGACGGCAGTGTAGCAAACTCTGCATCAAGAGAAGCAGGTTGCTTATTCCACTCTGTAACTTTTATTACTCCAGGAGTAGATGCTCTTACAATTACAAACGGTACTAGAGTAGAGTGGTTAAATTGCTTTACATATTTTGCCAACAGAGGATTGTACGCAGTTGACGGAGCAACAGGACTTAAAGGTACAGGTACAACAGCAGTTAGAGTCGATGGACTTAGCGGATCATTTAACGCTGGAGAAACATTTACATACTACGACACAGATGGTGTTACTGTACTCGGTACTGGTACTATTGATAGTAAAGATGCAGATGGAAAATTTTATGTTTCTTCTAATCTAAGTGCACTTGAACCAGCTACAGAAAGAAATGGTAAAACTGTTACTAGTTATAATAATGCAAGTTTAGAAGTTTCTGAGAAAAAATTTGGAACTGCTAGTTTATTTTTAGACGGTGACGATGATTACATAGGCACCGTGTCAAATAATGATTTTGGCTTTAGTACTTTTGATTGGACAGTTGAAGGCTGGTTTTATCCAACAACTAGTGTAGGTGATAGAATACTTATAGACATGAGAGCCGGAGCAGATACAGATGATGCTGTTGCTCTATTTGTAGATGCAAGTAATCAGCCATATGTTTTTGTATCTGGTGCAACACAAATACAAAGTGCTTCAGCTATGACTCTAAATGCATGGAACCATGTGGCTGTAGCAAGAAGTGGTAGTGATACAAAACTATTTTTAAACGGCACACAAGTAGGAAGCACTTGGACTGACAGCACAGATTATGGTTCTGCGAAACCTGTCACAGTAGGAGCAAAGTACGATGGCTCTGCAAATTACTTTGAAGGATATGCAGACGAATTAAGAATTTCAAAAGAAGTTGCTAGATATTCAGCAAACTTTGTTGCACCATTGAGTGCATTTACAAGTGATATTAATACCGGTTTACTTCTACATTTTGACGGTGACGATAGTTCTAATGTAATAGTAGACGATGGTGTAAATTCACAAGATTTAAGATTTAGTGGAGGCGCTACGGCTTCATTCTGTACGCTTGCAGATAAAACTGATTTCGGAGGTGAAATTAGATCTATAGCATCAGCAGTAATTTACGGAAACTATGGTGCTTATGGCGACGGCAGTGGCGTATTAATGTATCTTATAAGCCAAAACTTTGCGTACATAGGTCTAGGCAAAGATTCAGATAATGATCCAAATAATGTAGTACAAGCAAATGAAGTTACAGAACTTAATAATGCAAAAGTAAGATACAGTTCAGTTGACCACAAAGGTGACTTTAGAGTTGGCGATTTATTTTATGTAAATCAAGCAGACGGCACTGTAGATTTTACAAGTACAGAATTCAATATTGATACTACAGATGGTTTAACAATCACTACTGGAGGCGACACAACTACAATTACAGGTCAAAGAATTGACACAGGTAATTTACGCATAAGTGGCAATACTATTGAAAGTTTAAGCGGAGATATAAATCTTTCAAGTTCTAGTGGCAATGTGAAAATTACTTCAACTGGTAGTTTACAACTCCCATCTGGCGACACAGCAAGTAGACCAACGCCTGCAACAGGCATGATTCGTTATAATACAGATAACAATTTGTTTGAAGGGTATGACGGTAATTGGATTGCACTTAATGGTGTGTATGATTTAGACCTAGATACAAAAATTACTGCTGAAGCTACTCCTGGTGCAAATGATAATACTATAAGATTTTACATTGCTGGCGCAGAAAGATTAAGTGTAACTGATGCGAAATTAGAAACACCGAGAATTGAAGTTGATGACATAAGTATAGATGGCAATGTTATTACTACAGAAACTGTGGACACTGATTTAGTGCTTAGTGCGAACGGAACAGGCGCAGTTTCAATAGACAATATAGCTATTAAGGATAGTACAATAACTAATACTTTAGCTGATACACCATTACTGTTCCAACAAGCAGGTAGTGGTTATTTTAAAATAGAAGGCACTTCTGGATTTGTTGTTCCTGTAGGAACAAATGTACAAAGGCCAGCTGCTGCTTATAGAGAAACAGGAATGACAAGATTCAACACCGAACAAAGATACTTGGAAATATTTGACGGTGTAAGCTGGGTTTCAGTTGCAGGTGCAACAGGATCAATTAGTTTTGCAGCAGCAGAAGATCTTGCAATCGAGTACGTGTTAACATTAGGATAATAAGATGGCAACAATTTTTAAAAATAAAGTTATAAAAGATGTAGGAGCATTACCGATTGTAGCGATCGAAACTGATTCTGCAACCAGAGCAACAATTATAGGACTAAGCCTTGCAAATTTAACTGCTAACGCAGTGAATGCAAGTGTACTTGTTAGCGATGATACTAGTGTAACAGGTTATTTTATGAAAGAAGTAATGATACCTGCAAACACTAGCTTAAGAGCTCTTAGTGCAGGAGAAAAATTGATCCTTGCACCAACAAATCAATTATTAATACAAGCAGATCAAGACGATTCTCTAGATGCTGTGATAAGTTATGTAGACATCGTATAAGGAAAATAAAATGGCATATATTGGACAATCACCAGACGCAATAAGAGCTGAAATTAAAAACAGATATTTCTACGGCCTAAGAAGAACTGATGAAGGAGAAGTTTTTTTAGGCAAAGTAGACTCTATGGATCCTAACGGTTCTATACAAATTAATAAGCCTGGTGTTAACACAAATGATTACACAGGATACGAAGCAGGAGCAGATTTTTTTGAAGGACGTGATATACATCACGAACTAATTTATGAAAATCTAAATTACGAACAATATAGATTTGACGATGCAAGTTTGTGGTATTACATAGATTCAGAAGGTGAACTAGTTGTAAGTGTTAACAAACAAGTAACATACGATAATAATTCATCAAGTGACGGAATAGGATAATAAAAATGGCAGATTTTAGATTAGACAGAATACGCTTTAACTGGAAAAATAGTTGGCAACCATCAGCCGAATACACTAAGGATGATATTGTTGAATATAATGGTAGCACTTACGTATGTTTGATAGGACATACAGCAAATGCATCATCATTTTATACCGACTATGGATCTTGGACACAGAATTTACACATTACAGTAGATAGAAACTTAGAAGACACTGCCAACGTATATTATGTTAACGGGGAAGAAAATCCTGAACTAAATTTGAGAAGAGGACTAACTTATGTTTTTAATTTAGACGATCCTTCTAATGTTGGACATCCTTTTCTAATTAGCGCAACTTCTGATGGTACTCACGTTAACGGTGGATTTTTATATCCAGACGGTGTAGAATACTATTTAGATAACGCTCAAGTAACTTCGGCTGCTTATATCTCAGGTTTTGATACTGCAACTTATAGAGAAGTAAGAGTTACAGTTGCAAGCGATAGTATAAATTTACATTATTTTTGCCAATACCATACCGGTATGGGGGAACAATTAGTACTTGATACTCCAGCAATTTGGGAGTTACAAGCTCAAGGAACTAAGTGGAGAGGTGATTGGGCAGTATCAACTTACTACCAATTTGGAGATATAGTCCAATATGGACCTATAGTATATCAATGTCAATATCCACACAACAGCGCAGCTTCATTTGCTAATGGATTAGAAGTTGATATATTATCTTGGATTGTATTAGCAAAATTTGTTGAATATAAAGGTGTTTGGTTACCTAGCACTAGATATAAGGCAAATGACTTAGTAAAATCTAATGGTAGAGTTTATAGATGTATCACCGGACATACAAGTGCTGCAACATATGAAGTCGGCATCGTTGCAGATATTAATAAATGGGATATGTATGTAGATTCAATACAATATTTGCAAGAATGGCAAACTGGAACCGTTTATAGAGAAAATGATACAATAAAAGAAGGCGGCAGTATTTGGAAATGTATTTTACACCATACTGCTACTGATTTCCAAACCGATTTTATTGCTGGCGGTTGGGAACTATACTTAGACGGCGTAGAAGCAGAAAATCAATGGGTAATTAACACATATTACCAAATTGGTGACGTAGTGTCTTATGGTGGATACCAATACAGGGCTAAGGTTAACAACGAAGGAATTAAACCGTTAGCAGAAGATAGTGCTACTTGGGAACAAGTAAGTGAATCTTACAATTTTAGAGAAGACTATAATTATGATAGTTCGACATCATATAATGTTGGTGACACTATTAGACATAATGGTATACTGTATACTGCTATACAAAATGTAGAAAATATAGAACCCCCTAGCGATATACATTGGAAAGTAGTAGTGCCTCATACATATTGGACAGGGCAATGGGTAGAAAACCAAGAATATAAACTTAATGACTTAGTTACCTATGGGTCTAATACACACAAAGTTATACGTCCTCATTTAGGAACAGCAGATAAACGTCCAGATCTAGATTTACTTGCAGGCGGAATTTACTATGAACTATATGCCGAAGGTTTCCCTACAAACGTACTTACAACTCGAGGAGATTTAATTACATATGCTAATGATCCAACAAATCTTAATAAGACACGATTTGCTAGAGGTGCACAAGGCGAAATTTTATCATCTACAGGCAATGCACTGGAGTGGACTAGTGCTGATGTTGTTTCAAAAGTATATTACGTTTCACAGGACGGTGTAGACTTACCTGAAAACGGCAAAAGTTTGCAATCTCCTTTTAGAACAATAAAATATGCCGCAGATCATATAAGAGCAAATGAAGCAGATTTTATGTTTAATAGAGTTCCGTACGATACAACAGCAGGCAATCAAGATACATACGTATTAACCGCAGCAATATTAGAATTAGACAGTGCAGGGTCATTAGTTAATGCGCCTAATTTAGAAACACTGCTACAATCAATAAATCCGAACACTAATTTTGCATACGGAGATATTGATCAAAATGGATCTATTACAGTTGCTGATTCTGCATATTTTTTAAGATATGAATCACAGACAGGAAGTGTCAATACTAAAGCACAAAATGATGCTATAAAAGATGTTATAGATTATATAGAAGCAAACTTTAATGATTTTGTAGGTGAATATGTAACTCATACAGACGCAGGAAATATCTATCCAATATATACGTCTTACCCTAACACTTCTATATTTGTAAAAACAGGATATTATGAAGAAATACTGCCAATATCGTTACCACGCAATTGTGCTTTGATAGGTGACGAATTGAGGAGCACTATTGTAACACCTGCAACAGGTTATGAATCTGCTAAAATGTTTTACGTAAATAGTGGTTGTGGAATTAGAAATATGAGCCTACAAGGTTTATCAGATATTTTAGGCACAGCAAATGCGTATCTAACTAGAAGACCTACTCTAGACGCAGCATATGTAAGCTTAGATCCAGGGACCGGACCAGATGATGAAACTGTATGGATATACAAATCTCCGTATGTGCAAAATGTTTCTACATTTGGTAACGGTGTTACTGGACTTAAAATTGATGGCGATCTTCATAACGGAGGTTACGACTCTGTTGTTGCAAACGACTTTACACAGGTATTAAGTGATGGTATAGGGGTATGGTGTACAAATAGAGCTAGATCTGAACTTGTATCAGTATTTACATACTATAACCATATTGGATACCTAGCTGAAAATGGTGGTAAAATTCGAGGAACCAACGGTAATAACTCCTATGGAAGATATGGTAGTGTCGCCGAGGGTGTAGATACTACAGAAACAGCAATTACTGCTGAAGTGAATAACAGAAGCACTGATGCGCAAATTTCCACTGTGTTCACAGATGGATTTGACGATATATTAGTGTTTGAATATTCAAATGCAGGAAGTGCGTACACTACTGCTTCATTTGCTATTACGGGTACAGGCACAGGGGCGTCCATAGCTTCTGCAAATGTAAATAACGGAGGCATCTACGAAGTACGTCTCACAGGTACAGGCGAAAATCCTTTAGGTGCAGGGTATTTAACTGTGCAAGGTAACGCACAAGACGGTCCTGTAGATACAGATGGGAATATAAAAATATCACAAGCAGATGCAAACACTATAGACAATTATTTAGGTATGCGTATAATGATTATTGCAGGTGCAGGTGCAGGACAATATGGTTATATTACATCTTATGATATTGCTACAAAAGATATGATTATTGCTAGAGAATCTGACGGAGTTTATGGTTGGGATCATGTTGTTCCTGGACGTACATTAGAGATACCTGATAGCACATCTAGATATCAAATAGAACCAAGAGTAGTAATTCCTGATCCTGTATCAGGAACTACTGCATTTATAAGATTATCTGTGTCAGGCGGCGGCCTAGGCGAATTTAAAATTTTAGATCCAGGCTCAGGTTATACAGCAGGTTCACCGCCTAGCATTTTAATTACCGATCCTAATAGAACTGCAAGTGGATCTTGGGAAGTTAGAGTCGGAGACGGAGTATTAGGCCAACCTACATGGAATGACAGAGGAACAGGGTTTGTATCTGCTATAGCAACAGTATCAGGCGACGGTTATGCTGATATATACCAAACAGGTTCTGGGTTGCATGTTACGGGTATGACTAACTTACCTGGTCCAGGCGCTAACGTAGAACTTGCTGGAGATTCAACAATTTATAGACTAGTTGCAGTTGATAATGTAGTTGGTTCACTAGGCAACCAATCAGCAAGTTTAACAATCAGTCCTTTGTTAGATGCTATTACAGCACCTGAGCATTTAGCATCAATAACAATACGAGAAAGTTATAGTCAAGTAAGACTAACAGGACATGATTTCTTAGACATCGGCTCAGGTAATATTGTTGATACAGATTATCCTACTAGGTATGTAGAAGGCTATACGTCTACAAATGAACCAACACAAGCATACGAAGCTGTTGATAGTGGAGGTGGTCGTGTGTTCTATACAAGTACTGACCAAGATGGTAACTTTAGAGTTGGTGAACTATTTGAAGTAGAGCAGGCAACAGGTATTATTACACTTAATGCTGATGCATTTGAATTAGGCGGACTTGAGGAACTACGATTAGGTGGTGTAAGATTAGGGGGTACTAGTGCTACGGTTAGAGAGTTTAGTACTGATGCAACACTGAGTGCAAATAGTGATGAAGTTGTACCTACACAAAAAGCAATTAGGGCCTATATTGAGTCCAGAATTGGCGGCGGATCTGCCAATCTTCAAGTAGTAGGAGTAGTAGCAGGACAGGTTGAAATTTCTGGAAGCAGTATTTCAACTGAAGCTAATAGAATAGAATTTAACGCAGACGTTGCACTAAACGGAGGAGTTAGCGGAACATACTTACAACAAGCATTGTTCTTAGGTAATTGATAAATATGTATAATACAGGTTTTGGAGTAAAACATGGCAGAATTTAAACTAGGTAGAATTAGATTTGTTTGGAAAAACGATTGGACAGCCTCTACCATATATTATGTAGATGACGTTGTTAAAGTCAACGGAAAAACTTATCTTTGTGTAGCAGGACATACATCAAAGTCAGATTTTAATTTAGACTTAGATTCTGCGAAATGGGAATTATTTACTGAAGGACTAAGTTGGTTAGACGACTGGGCATCTGCTACGCAATATCAACTAAATGATTTAGTAAAGTATGGAGCTACTGTTTACATATGTACAACAGGTCATACATCTCAAGCAACGCTTGAACTAGATCAAGGAAAATGGGATATTTTCGCAACTACAGGTATTGAGTGGTTAGGAGATTGGTCAACAGCTACAACATACAAAATTGGAGATTTAGTTAGATACGGTCCGGGTATTTATAGATGTAATACAGCACATACAAGTGCTGCTACAGATGCAGACGGTTTAGAAGTAGATACTCTAAAATGGGATACATTTAATATAACCTTTGAATATAAGGGAAATTGGCAAGGTGCTATACGATACAAAGTAAACGATGTTGTAAAATTTGGTGGCGGACTTTGGATATGTGTTGCTCATCATACAAGTCAAACTTATCTCACAGATGACGAAGCAAAGTGGGCACAATTTGTAGAAGGTTTAGAATTCGAAGATAGTTGGGATCAAGGAAACAGATACCAGCCTGGAGATATTGTTACTTTTGGTGGATACCAATATGTTGCAAAAACTAATAATCTAGATGCTAAACCAACTGTAAGTTTAGACGACTGGGATGTATTTTCAACAGGATTTAATTTTAGAGGCGAATGGGGCGAAGACTCAACAAACCAAGATTATCGTATAGGTGATGTTGTTACTTTAGGCGGTTACACCTATCTATGCACAGAAGAACACGAAGGTACAGGACAACGACCACCTAACAATACTTACTGGTCTAGATTAAATTCAGGAGCATACTGGAAGGGCAACTGGGCAGATGCTACTATCTATGATTTAGGTGATATGGTTAGGTATTTAAATTCTACATATATCTGTGTAGATAGCCATACTTCAGATGAAGTTACAGTACAAAATAGACCAGATCAAGATTTAACAGGTACAACTTGGAATCAATTAGTAGGCGGTAGTGAAGTTAGTGTTCTTACAACAGACGGCGATATTGTTTACTACTCAGGTGGCGGCGCAACAAGACTACCTATAGGAAAAGATGGACAAGTACTGAAAGTAGAAGATGCTGATTTAGTATGGGCAGACTTTGGTATTATCAATAATGTATTTTATGTTGCAGAAAAAGGCACAGATGAAATAGATTACGGATATACACTTGATAAACCTTTTAAAACAGTTAGATACGGTCTGGAAAGAATTGACGCAGGACATTTAAGAACAAATGCACAACACTTGTTAAAAGTTAATAGAAGTTTTATACAAGAAGAATTAGTAGAATGGGTTGACGCTCAAATAACAGCAGGAACTGGTATTTGGTCAGGTTTTACAAATGATAATATTGCAACATGTCGTAGAGATATGGGACAAATTTTAGATGCAATTATCTACGACTTAGGACACGGCGGCAATGAAAGAACCAGAGCAGCTACGTTAACTTATTTTGAAGGCGGAGCGTTAATAGCATCGATTCAAGATGAATATGAACAGTTGTCTGCAACATTAAGTCAAATGAAAGTAGTTATTGATGCTGTATTATCTAATCTTGCACCGGGAACTACTTATAGCTCGTTTAATCAAGTAATTGATACAAATTATACTGAGGAAAACGATGCACAAAGTGTTGCTGAAGGATTGTTAGATATTGTAATAAATGCAATCGATGCACAATCAGACGGAGAAGTTCCAGCAGAACGTATCCCAACTAACAGTTTATTTGTAAAAACAGGACAATTCAAAGAAGTTCCTCCTTTGATTGTTCCGCATCAAACTGCTGTAATAGGTGACGAATTGCGTTCTACCAGAATAATGCCAGCAGATTCGTATGTAGATACATCTGAAGTAGACTATAGCTTGGGAACGTTGTTGCATATGGAGACCTTTATTGATAGTATTGTAACAAATGCAGCCGTAACTCCAACAGCTGGAAACGGTGAAACACAAGTAACAACTGCTCCAGCAGGCGGCGCAGCAGCGGGTGTTGATGCTGCTAATCTTGTTCAACAAATACATGACTACATAGATTACGGTTTAAATGGTGCAACTGGTGATTCTACTGCACCGGCTATAACAGGTTCTAATGATCCTAACACAACTACAGATTATACATACGCTATCGAATGTATAGAATTAAATAGAAACTTTATTATAGCTGAAACTACAGCATACATTGCAGCAACATATACTGATACTGCAACAGATACAAATGCAACCGGTAACGTGATTACAATCGCAGATACAAGTTGGTTAAATGTAGGAACTGCTGTTGTGTTCAGTGGTACAACATTTGGCGGCATTACCGCAGATACAGTATATTATGTAGAATCAGTACCAAACGGAACAACATTTACAGTTTCTGAAACAAGAGGCGGCACAGCACTAACATTAACTACTGCATCAGGAACAATGACAGTAGATTTAAGTTATAACAGTGCAAAATGTGAAAGAGATGTAAGTCGTTATATAGATGCTATACAACACGACTTAATTTATACAGGCAATTATAAATCATTTACAGCTGGCCAACTATATGTTAATTCAGTAACAGGTAGTACCCAAGAAAACATGTTCTATATGAGAAATGGTACTGGCTTACGTAACATGACACTAGACGGCCTTACAGGTACACTAGGTTCTGCAAACTCATACGGTACTAAACGTCCAAGTGCAGGTGCATATGTATCATTAGATCCAGGTTGGGGACCAGCAGATCAAAGAGTTTGGATTAACACCAAATCACCTTATGTACAAAACGTATCAACATTTGGTACAGCGTGTGTAGGTATGAAAGTTGATGGATCATTGCACAATGGCGGCAATGACTCAATGGTAGCAAATGACTTTACACAGGTATTAAGTGATGGTATTGGATATTGGGTTTCAAACTTAGGACGTTCAGAATTAGTTTCTGTGTTTACATATTATAATCACATTGGATACTTATCAGAATCAGGTGGTAAGATACGTGCAACAAATGGTAACAACTCTTATGGCGATTATGGTAGTGTAGCAGAAGGTGTTGATTCAACTGAAGTACCAATCACTGGTACTGTAAATAACAGAGCATTTGAGGCTCAAGTTGCCGATGTATATACAGATACAAGTGAATTACTTGCATTAGAATACTCAAATGCTGGTAACAACTACACAACTACAAACAACACTTTATCATTTAGTGGTATTGGTTACGATGAAGATGCAACACTTGATGAAATTAGAGATGATGGTGTATTTGAAGTTAGATTGTTAACTACTGGTGCAGATTATCGTTTTGCATCAAACAGTCCACAAACAGGTGATACTACAAGTATTACTCTTGCAGGACAAGATACTGCTCCATCGGCGGCGTATACAGGTATGCGTATAATGATTATTGCAGGTAAAGGTGCAGGACAATACGGATACATAAATTCATATAGTTCGGGTACAAAAGTAGCACAAGTTTATAGAGAGTCAGACGGTAATCCAGGATGGGATCATATCATAGCTGGTACTCCAATTGAAGCTACACTAGATCAAACTTCAACTTATAGTGTTGAACCTAGAATTGAGTTAGCAGCGCCTGCTGCTCCATCATATAACGGAGCATCATATCCAGCTTCGGGCACTTACAATACATCTAATGTATACGCAGATGTTGCTTTTGGTAATGATAAATGGGTTGCGGTAAGTAACACAAATACAGATACAGTCGTAACAGTAGACAGAAGCACCTGGACACCAGGAGGTCAAATCTTTAATGCAGGCGGCGCAACTCCAGCAGCACAAGGTAAGATAACTTACGGTGAAGTTGGCGGCACAGGTTATTTTGTAACATTGCCAGCGGCAACAGGAACACAAGGTGCATATAGTGCAGACGATGGCGCAACATGGACACTAATGACATTACCAGCAAGTGCAGATTGGGTAGACATTACTTATAACAAAGATGATGAATACTTTATGGCAATTAGTACAGCAGGTAATGTTGCTGTATCAAATACCGGCACAGCGTGGGTTGCAGCTACAACACTACCTGTAATTGGTAACAGTTACTCTGCACTAGTATATGGCGCAGGTAGATACGTTGTTATGTCAGAAGGTGCAGATACAGCAGTGAGTACAAACAACGGTACAGGCTGGATAGGTAGTACAAGTGCAACAGCACTTACATACACATCTGTTGCATTTGGTAACAGCAAATATGTTGCTGTAGCTACAGGTACAGATACAGTAAGTCACAGCTTTGATGGCGCAACATGGTATACATCAACACTACCATTAAGCAGTACATGGACAAATATTGGTTATGGTCAAGGCGTGTGGCATGTTGTAAATGGTGCTAATGAATCAGCAATATCAACAGATGGGTATAACTGGACATCAAGCACATTAACCACTACAAACAATCACAATGCTACTGCATTTGGTTCACCAGGCTCTGAAGGTACTTGGGTAACAGTAGGTGGTAATACTACTGCTGCTGTAGCACAATATCAGAAAAACGTAGGTCAGGCATTTGTAAGATGTACAGTTACAACAGACGGACAAATATCAGGATACAAGATACTAGAGCCTGGTTCAGGATACACTAGTGTTCCGACACTAACAATTACTGATCCTAACGATACAGTAGCTTCTACATTTACTGTGCGTGTAGGAGATGGGGTACTAGCTCAACCAACATTTACAAATAGAGGTGCAGATTGGGAAAGTGCAACAGCATTAATTACAGGAGATGGATACGCAGACATTTATCAAGCTGGTAACTTTGTCGCTGTAGCAGGCCTAAATGAAGTTCCGATTGAAGGTTCAAATGTAACATTTGCAGGTAACAGTCAAGTTTACAAACTAGTAAATGTATTATCACTGTTAGGCAGCGGACCGTATACAGCAGAACTACAGCTAAGTCCTACTGTAGAAATCAATGTTGCTCCTGAGCATAACGATGCGTTAGAAGTTAGATTAAGATACTCACAAGTGCGTTTGACAGGACACGATTTCTTAGATATAGGAACAGGAAACTTTGCTAACACAAATTATCCTGGAGATCCTTTAGTATCTCCGGATCCAACTAAAGAAACAAATGATTTTGGTGGAGGTAGAGTATTCTATACTTCAACTGACCAAGACGGCAACTTTAGAGTAGGCGAATTGTTTAGCGTTGAACAGTCAACTGGTAAGTCAAGTTTGAATGCTGATGCGTTTAACTTAGCGGGTCTACAAGAATTGCAACTAGGTTCAGTTACACTTGGTAGTTCTAATACTGCTGTAAATGAATTTAGTACAGATGGTACATTTGCTGCTAATTCAGACAACATTGTACCAACACAAAAAGCAATTAGAACTTACATTCAGAGTCAGATAGGTGGCGGCGGCGCCACATTGAATGTAAATAGTATTACAGCTGGTGAAATAGAAGTTACGTTGAATACTATTACTAATACCGAAGGGAATGTTATAAATATTAACAGTCCTGTCAATTTTACAGGAAGTATTGATGGAGCTGCTTTAGCTTTGAATTACTTTTTACAAAGATAATGGAGATAAAATAAAATGGCATCAGGAAAATTAGGAGCAAACAATTTATCTGCAGCAACTGACACGGTTGTGTATACAGCGCCAGCTAATACATTTGCAGTTGCAACAGTTAACATTGTTAACAGGAGCGGCAGCACAATTACTGCAAGAATTGCAATTGGAGATGCAGATTCTCCAACGGTTGCCGAATATATCGAATACGATGTAGGCATTAATCCAAAAGGAGTTCTTGAAAGAACAGGCATAGTTGTTGGTTCAAACCAACGAGTTATCGTTAGATCAAGTGCAACAGACGTTAATGCAGTTGTATACGGAATAGAAACAAGCACAGCGTAAGGAATTAATTATGGGTAGATTTATATCAGGAGGATCAGTTACAGACTTTGGATACACCAAGGCTGCTGTTTATACAACTCCAGGCACTACATCATGGGAAGTTCCAGCAGGCATCAACAAAGTAAAAGTATTTGTTATAGGCGCAGGTAGTTGCTATAGAACAACAGATTTTTGCTTTGACAGCACGTCTTGCTGCTCTGGAGTAGCAACTCCGGGAACATCCTATTGTATGAACTTTGTTGGACACTTAACAGGTGCCGGCGGAGGCTATGCTGAAAAAACAATTGACGGTGTATCACCAGGATCAACGATGACTATCAACGTTGGTTCTACAGGCGGCTTAACAGCAAGCAGTATTGTGCTAGGTGCAACAACAGTTACGGCTAATAATGCTACTGAGCAATCAATATCTTGGAACTGTACAAGCAATTCTACAGCTAGAGACGCTTCAAATGATAACAAAGTAAGTTTAGGTTTTGACCTTCCTACTTGTGGTTATGTAAACTGTATTAACGGATACTTTAACTCAGGAGGCACAGCTACAGGCGGTGATATAAATAGAACCGGCGGTGATGGTGTGTTTATTCCATTCTTTAGAGAAGAAGCTAATTTGGATGGCCAATTATCAATTGATGCAGGCGGCGGTGGTTCGTCTGCTGGGTTAGCAGGCTGTACTTGTGCTAACAATTATTTTAACGGTTATGATTATTGGTTCGGTGGAACAAGACGCAGTTGTGTATGTACTGTTGCATATTTGGAACCTGCACAAACATTAAATAATGGAAACTGTGGTTGTTGTTTCTACTGGGGCGGCAACTCTGATTATACTTGTTTGTGTTATATAGGTTATCATTACGTATTCGGCCAAAACTTTTACGATAGACTAAACTGGCAAAGCTGCACATGTCAACGTATGTGTAATGGCGTTTACCTTTGCTCTTCTGGTGCTTCTCAAGGCGGATCATCAGGCGGCACAGTTATACAACCTAACACAGGCGGAGCATCAAGTTTTCCTTATGGTGACGACGACTTTGCAGTAAATGCATGCCCAGTGGGTATAGGAGCAGAGTCGGGATCTTCATCTAGAAATGGTTATGAAGGCGTAAGTGATGTTCAAGTTATGAGCATAGGTTCAGGAAGCGGCGGTAGCAGCAGTATTACAGTCGGCACATCAACTGTATGCTATACTGGATTTGGACAAGATCACTGGACATTCTACTTTGGCGCAGGTAACAGTAACTGGCCTTGTGCACAATGGCAAAACTTGCAATCTACTGGCGGCGCCGGCGGCGGCTTAACACTAGGATACTCTAAAGATGCATCGTCACACAGAGCATCGTCAAACAATGTTATTCCGTTATCGACACTAGCAGACACTGATGGTGCAAACATAGGTGATTTTAAATTTGGTTACGGTGCAACTAGCAAAGAAGCAGCAGGCCCAGGAGGCGGCGGCAACCGCTTATATCCAGGCGGCGGCAACGGCGCAGTTGTGGTTGTTTATTAAGGAGGCATAAATGAGGTATTTTACTACAATAACAAACAAATACGGATTAAAGGTAGTCGAACATACTATGAGCGAAGGAAATGCTGACTTTGTAAATTCAACAGGCCTTGCATGGTTACAAGTAGACGAAGAAATAACTATGCCAGAGACAGGTGATTATTGGTTCGAAGAAAGAATAATTAAGCCAGGATCTGATGACTATAATGATAATATAGCACCTATTATACACGAAGCACGTGAAATAGAAAATGCGGTATTAGAGCAACAAGCAGCAGAAATTGCAGCAGAAAGACAGCGTTTACTAGAAGAACAGGAAGCAGGAGTTGTTCCTGCTGATCCAGAAGTAAAGGATGTACCTAATCTTGATCTTGCAGAGCAAAAAATATTAGCAAAGCAATCTAGAAAACCTATATATGTTCCAATTCGGGAGCAAGAGGAAATTCCTCCGTATACGCAAGAAACATTAGATCTTTATACTGAAATTCTTGCAGATACAGGTAGAATGATTTCTGGTATTGAAAACGATACAGATCCCGATCCTGATATTGTGCGTTTTCCAGAGCCAATTACATTCTTAGATGGCACACCGGAAGAGCATACAATAGAGTATATTGTTTTAGCTGATGAAGATAAAGAAGATTATCTAGCTCATTGGAGAACTGTACAAGCAGATCAACAAGCGTTTGTAGATTTTCTTACTGCTAGATTAGCAGGCTAAATTAAATCACTTCTTGACACCTAGTCTGGTTTATTGTATAATTATTATATGTATAAACTGAACTAGGTGTTTTCATGAAAAAAGTTTTTTCAATTACAGGCGGCGCCGGCCGTGTAATATGCAGTATTCCTGCACTAATTAAATATAAAAAGAAACACGGAGATAATTTTTATATCTTTGCAGAATCAGGTTTAGAATTCTTTGTCGGTATTAAGGAATTACAAGATCTAGTATTTACAGCAAATGATAAAAATGCTTTTGAAAATTATATTAAGCCTAATCAAATGGTTACTCCAGAACCGTATAGAAATCATGGTTACTATAATCAACAAAAAAATCTAATACAAGCATTTGACGCAGAAATAAATGAAACTGATGATCATTCAGATCTTGAAATACCAAAAATCGTATTAAACAAAGCAGAAGAAATAAATGCATTAGATGCCTTACAAAACGCAAAAAATCAACAAGGCAAAGAAAAAACTATTGTAATACAACCTTTTGGAAGATCTGCTCAACCAAAGCATACAGAAATCATAGACGAAATGAGTAGATCGTTAAGTCTATCAACATATTTAAAATTAGTAGATGAATTACAAAAACAATATAATGTAATTTATATGGGAGAATTTTTAGAAGTAGAAGATAAAACTTTTAAAATTCAAACAGGTCTGCGGCAATGGGCTGCTATTATAGAAGCAAGTGATTATTTTGTAGGTTGTGATAGTGTAGGACAACATATAGCGTATGCTTGTGGCAAACCGGGTACAGTAATCTTAGGCAGCACATTTGCAGAAAATGTTACATATCCTGAATATTTTCAAGTATTACAAAAGCAGCCAGTAGATATAAGATATTTTCCGATTAGGCTGCTAGAAGGTGGTTTAGACGGAGATATTGCTAATCGTTATAACGATACTTGTATGGATTTCACTCCTGAAGAAGAGAACGATTTTTTCAAAAAAATATTAGACGATATTAAATCAAAGGTAAAATAATTTATGAAAGAAAAAGATATTTGGATTGCAGCATTAGTACGCGGCCATAACGGTGCATTATGCTTGCTTAAAAATGGAGAAGTAGTATTTTCTATAGAAGAAGAACGGATTTCAAGAGTAAAATATGACGGAACTCCTTTTGGCGGCATGGCAAAAATTTTAGATTATACGGATAAATTAGACTATCTTGTAATTGCACATACTGCAACTTTAGAACAGTTTTCTCCTAAAGTAGATTATACAGGGGAAGATATATATTTTTCTATGGCTAGAAAACTAGGATTAATTAGCTGGCAGTCTCCAGGAGAATATCAACACCCACAAATTATCGACTTAGGAAGTATCCACCATAAACTACACGCTGCCTGTGCTTTTTATCGTAGTGGATTTGAAACTGCAACTGCTGTAGTTATTGACGGCGCAGGATCTGGTTTCGAAGTAAAAGTAGACGATGAATCTAGAAGAGTTTGGGAAACAGAAACTATTTTTAATGTAGAGTACCCTAATAAAGTTGAGACGTTGTACAAACATGCTTGTGGTAATGACGAAGTTCCTACATACAAAACAGATAAAATGTCTACAGCAATATGGTTTGAAGAAGATTCAGATTGTGAAGCAGTTTTAGGTACACATGCAGGTATAACAAAAATTTATGAAGCAGCTACACACTACTGCGGATGGCATTTTATCGAAGCAGGCAAAACAATGGGGTTAGCGCCATACGGTAAAGAAAATCCTAAAGTTCCAAATGTTATAGATGAACATACAGGTTATGCTAATAAAAATTTAATTTATTCTACTTATCCGAATGGTGCATACATTGATAGAGGATTAAACGAATTTTTATCAAACCGCGATACTGATGATTTAACAAAGCTTCAAAATAGAAGAGACGTTGCATATGCTGTGCAAAAAGCAACACAACAGCAAGCACTTACTTTAATACTCGATGCAGTAAAAAGAACAGGAAACAAAAATGTTGTTCTGTGTGGAGGTTATGGTCTTAATTGTGTTGCAAACTATTGGTACTTAGAAGAACTTAATAAGCAAAATATTAATTTATATGTAGAACCAATTAGCTCCGATGCAGGAACTGCTATTGGTGCAGCATTATTAGTATGGCACGACTTAATATCTAACTTTGAGCATGAGTTTGAACCTGTAGATTACTCAAAAGATAAAATATATCTTGGTTTTGAACCATCCTACGACAAATTATATAATTTGGTTGAACAATATAATGCAGAAATTAGCAATGCATCGGATGAAGATGTCATCGAATTAATTACGTCCAAAAATATTGTAAGTTTATTCCAAGGAAAGTCAGAAGCTGGTCCAAGAGCGTTAGGTAACAGGAGTATCCTATATGATCCTACAGATCCTAACGGAAAAGATCATGTTAATACTGTAAAGCGTAGAGAATATTTTAGACCATTTGCAGGAAGTATTCTTAAAGAAGATGTACACGATTGGTTTGATTTAAGAGGCATGGAAGAAACACCTTACATGATGTATGCTGTAAATTGTAAGCCAGGAGTAGAAGAAAAGATTCCGTCAATTATTCATGTAGATGGTACGTGTCGTATTCAAACTGTTACCGAAGAACAAAATCCTTTATACTATAGATTAATTAAAGAATTTAAAAAAGTAACAGGCTGTCCTATTATTTTTAATACAAGTTTTAATTTAGGCGGTGAACCTTTAGTAGAAACTTTAGATGATGCTTTGCGCACTCTTGCAAATAGTCAAATAGAATACTTATATCTTCCTGAATTAGGAAAGTTAGTTACAATAAAAAATGATTAATTCTTTGTATCTAAGAAGGAACGTTGAGGGTAGTTGACACTACCTGTTCCTTCTATATTACCAACAACAATTATTCGTTCATCGTCACTTTCGTGCGGCGGAACTTCATGATCTAACCATCCGGGAAAAATAATTCCCGTACCGCTTGTAGGTTTATAGTAAAATCCTGGATTATTAGGAAAGTATATAGGAGCAGAATTATCATCGACTTTAACGTAGTATACCCAACTATATAAAGCAGGTACATGAGCATGCCTTTCGCTGTAGTTTCCTCTAGTATATATAGATCCCCAACATGTAGTCATAAAAGTTACAAGATCTAAATCTGTTTTTTCTGCATGCCAATCTTCGCAAATTTTTGCAGCTTTTTTTGCAATCAGTTCAAATGGTTTATATTCTAACATATTCCATTTTGTCATCATGGCCTTGACATTTGTAGCATTTTTTTGACCATCGCCTACTTTTTTAATGATTTTTTCTATTTCTTTGTGTAATTCATTTACAGTATACTCTTGGCTATCGTGCATAGAAAATTCCCAGAAGTGTACAGGAACTTCCATCCACATAATATGTTCTTTAAAATCACTATCCATTAGCTTTCCTTATAAATTAAATGTAAATGACTTTCTAGGTTGGGCATTGCTTTTTGGTAATACTTCATGGTCTAACCAATTATCCCATATTAATAATAAATTATTTTCTGCTTTTACTTGATATAGGGATTGATGTTCTTGAGAATTTGTAAATTTTGCCAAAGGTCTAGGATCGTGAAAAAGTAACCCAGGAACATCGTCACCTACTTCTAAATATATTATACCACTAAATTTACAATCCTTATGACTATGTTGTCTTAGGTATGCACCTTTATTCATAGAACTAAAAAAGCCATACGGCCTTATATCTTCTTGTGTTAGTGTAACGCCGTTAGCATACGATATTTCCTTCACTTTTTCAAACAAAAAATTGAAAACCATTTTTACAACTATTTCATTATTGACATTGTTTTGCAATTCTTGATTTGCAAGGGTGCTAGGAAAGTTTTCTATGTGTAATAAATTTGTAGTTGTTTCCGCCGTATATTTGTTACATAGAGATAGAAGATCTAATCTCATGTTTTCGTTAATATAATCTTTGTAAACATTGGTAGGAAATAACTGTAGATTTTGCATTTAGTGTACTTTACATAATATTATTTTTTATTTCTTTGAGAATATTTTTTTTAATTCTAGACTGATTAAACATTTCATATAATTTTTTTAAATTACGTTGATGCCAGAAATCTTTCAATCTAACACAACTAATAGAATGATCAAATAATTCTTGCGATAATCTAAATTTTTTTAATTGTATTCTGTCTGTAGTGTTAAATCTAACATATATCATAGGCTCGTCTTGATTAATCTTAAATTTAGTCTCATCAGGAAAAAGTTGGAATGCATATTCTAATGGTCTAAACCATTGACTAATATCAAAACCTCCCGGCACATAATAACCATGATTTGATGCAGTAGTTCTATGCATAAAAGGATGCATAGACTCCATATGTAATTCTTCTTCGCAAAAAAATATCCAATTAGCATATACTTTAATTGTATGAGAATTTATTAAACTAGGTTGTTTAGTAATAAGATGTTTGTTAGTTGTACCATTATGTCCTACTATTTCATTGCCTCTAATTTCTATATCTGCAAAAGTAGGACTCTTGAACATAAATGTATTTTTATATTGATTAACAAATGCAGGACAATTTAAAAAATTGTCTTGTTTATTATTTTTATTATTAAGTAATTGTAGATCTTGTAAGACATTAACAGGATCGGAATAGGAAATAAAACGTTCTGCAAGTTCAGAACTAGGATGTCCCCAAGGTGCCCAGTAAACTGTCTTCATTGTAGCTTTTTGACTCCTTTTTGTCTATAATATCTTCCAACCATTGTCATTGGCATTTGGCTGCCAATTTTATTCCATTGATCTTGATCAATTAAATGATGTCTAATTTCTACGTGCCTGTCTGTCATAGGAAATATACTTATTAACGGACAATCATATTTTAAAGAAACTATATAAGGTTCTTCTTTGACAGGACAATTTAAGTGTACATTTAAGCTGTGCTGATATTTGTAATTTGTAACGCCTGGACTCATCCATACTTGCCGATCTCTAAAATAATTAGTAGAATAGTGAGATTCACACATTAAGTAATTAATAGGAGAATCAGAAACAGCCTTCCAGGGATTATCTAATTTTAGTGCAAGCCTTTTTCCTGTATAAAGACCTTTCCATTGAATTTCTGGATGCTCGCTTACATGAACATCCCATGGTCTCATTTCTGCAGATGTTGTAAATGTGCCGTCTGGATTAACTCTTATATCTAAATCAGCCCACATATTTTGATGAATAGGAGTAGCTATATATTCTCTAATTCCAGGACATATAGCAACTGTACTTGTTTTACCCCACATTCCTAGATGATCCCACCACATTGTCATACTTGTTTTTAATTCTTTCAACCAGCTAGGTTTTGGTTTGTCTTTACCCCAGTTCGGCTTGGCAGTTTCGTACGCAGCAGGATTAGCTGTATACAAATTTAGTACGACTGATTTCTTGAACATATTTTTTATTACTCCTGTTTAATTACTTATTATAGAATTAGATAAATATTATTAATATTGAACTTAGGATAAACAATGGATTTTAACACGTATTTTGCTAGGGGTGCAAACGGCACTCTAAAATTAAAAAACAATACACAATTTTCACATAGTCCTCGTTGGAAGCAAGTTTACGAAAATACAGTAGTAGATTCGTGGCATGTTGGAGAAGTAGTGGCTGCGGAATACACAATTGTAGTAGATCATGGAAGAGATAGTAAAGAGATATTAAAAGCTATTGTTATAGCAGGTCCAAACGATGCAAGTATTTCTATTGTAGGAAGGGCTAATATACAAGAAAAATTAGTTACATTAGATGCAACGGTAGACTCATCTACATTTGTACTTTTAGCTAATCCTGCAAATCAAAACGTAGCAGGTTGCAGAATTATGTTCAGTGCAGATTATTATCATACATTGAGTGACGTATAAATACAGTAACGGAGAAGATAATGCCAGTAACAAATAATCCTTTTGAATCTGAGTTTGGCTTTAAGAGCCCTGGATTCAGTGTAGATGCAAACGGAAATATTATTGCCTTATCTATTCAAGCAGCAGGTGCCGGAGGCGGCACTGGCGGCGTCAGTGATTATACAATAAACGACAGCACTACAGGGTTTATATTTTCTGGAGAGACAGGAGAAAATCCAAAGATTACTTTGTACAGAAATTTGAGATATACATTCAATTTAGATCTCAATAATCATGTACTTAAAATTTATAGCGATAATCCTGGGATAACATTATACAACGAAGGCATTGTTCATTCTGACGGCACAGTTGGTGCAGCAGCTCAAGGTAGAGATGATGGACAATTACAATGGTCTGTACCTATCAATGCTCCCGATACACTATACTATGGAAATGTAGACGGTAGTATAATGGGCGAATTTGAAATTTTAGATTCTCCTGGTAAATTTGGAACTTTAGAAAGTACTGCACTTACTGACTCAACTGGCGTAGGAACAGGAGCATTTATTGCTAGAGGCGGAGCAAGCATTGGAAAAAATTTAAGTGTCGGAGGATACACAACCACTAAAGGAGTAGATGTAAACGGATTAGGCGTAAGTAGTTTTAATGCTACAACTAATCTAGAGTTTAATGCTGCAAATCGAATAGTGTTAAAAATAGAGAATATTCTTTTAGGTAAAATAGATGAGACTGGGTTAAGTATTCCTATAAACAATAGTGCAATTACATCGAGCACAATAGACAGCACACCCATTGGAGGCACATCTCCTTCAACAGTAAAAATGACTAGTGGCGAAGTTAGTCAAGAACCTGCTACTAGAGTAAATATAACAAACAAAGGATATGTAGATAAAACATCAATTGTCTACTCAATAGCACTTGGATCATAAAAAATGGCAAAAACACAAATAAAAAATTACGTATTTAAACCAGGTATAGGTAGAGATGATAATCTTTACCCAAATGCATACAGCCTGTTAGTAGACAATAAAGAGTTTATCCAAAAAGAGGGTACACAGTATATTACTGACAGAATAGCAAATGCAGCACAGTATACACCTACTGATGCTACTTATATACCTGCTACCGGAGACATGACTATCACTATAGGCACACATACATTTAATGTCGGCGATGCTATAATGATAGATACCCACGGCATTACATTTACATGTGAGTTAGATAGTAATGCAAGTTTACATCCATATCCAAGACCTGTCGGTGTGCCAAACGAAACTGGTCATGATCCATACTATAATAAACCAATTATAATTACTGCCACGACTGCTACAACTGTTACAGTAAATGTAGGTATATCATCTGACACAAGTACGCATACTTTTTACAGTGCAAAAACAAATGCAGTTAAGGATGTATTTTTTAACTATCAAAATACTAGCCAAGCCAAGTGTGAACGTGACATTGGTTTAATTATTGATGCGTACAAATATGATATAAGATATGGCGGCAATAGTAAAACTTATAAGTATGTAAATTATTATTGGGATAACGGAGTCGCTCAAGTAGACGGTGACCGAGGCCCTGAACTAGCAGCCCATGCATTTATTCAAAGATTAATTACTGACTATATTTTTACAAATACTACATGGACTCCTCAGAATGTACAGGGTGTAAGCCAAACAATAGGATCTGCTACCGGAGAGGCTGGTGCATTATCACGTATTGACGAATTAAGCACTGTTGTAATTAATGTAATCCATAACGGAACATCTTCACTTCCTGTTTTTGAAGATACAGGTGTAGGACAAATTTCTATACAAGGTCGTTATGATATTGACGAACTTTTACTTATAACAGACTCAACAGAGAACCAAATTATATATAATTTTGCAGATCCTACATTAGGTGGCGAAATAGAACTAGTCACTAGAGGAGATAGTGAAAACTTTCCTAGTTATCTCCAAACAACTGATGCAGTCACTATTGTGTCACTGGATTATAACACTAGTGCACATCCTTCAACAGACGAGTTACAAATTTTTGTAGAAAAAATTGAAAACGGCAAGAGTATACAAACAGTAAGACCATATGATTTTGGTACAGACGCAATTGAGCGTATGCGCATTGCGCCGCCGCTTTCAATGCTTGATGCTGACTTTGAGTATGGCTTACAGCCTACCAAATGGAGTGCTATTGCAATGATGCGTGGCTACCCGTCAGTTTACGAAATACCAGGTACTGACGCAGACGTTCTGAGCATAACTACAGATGCTTCTGCAGGTACAAACGGAATAGGCGCAAGTTTGATTACTGTCGAAACAGTTGCTCCACATGGATTTCAGGACGGTACCCCTATTACGATTAAAGCATTAGAAAATAGTGTAACAGGCGCAGCTAGAGCAGAAGGTTCATTTGTTATTGTTAGTGTTCCTACAGATAGAACGTTTACTTACTATGCTAAGTCTAAAGTTGGCATAAGCAACGGTGAAGTTTTATCTACAAACTACACACAATTGAGAGAAGCAGGATTTTATACAGGAGCAGGAATTACAAATGCAGATTTCCAAGTAGTTAGTAATGGTTCTGCAGGCACAATGACAGCTCAGTTACAAGTACCTGCAGGTGTAAACACTATTCCTTATGATGGTAACTCTCCTGAAATTGGTTCTCCACTTAACGGGACAGGAATACAAACAGGTGCACAGGTAACAAACTTTATTGATAACTCTAACGGCGGCGGCGAATACTTGACATTAGATATTTCAGAAAATCAGCAGCCTGGAGATACAGAAATCACTGTAACAAGTGTATCAGGAATTGTACAAAATCTTGCTGTTGACAGAGGCGACGGACAAGCAGTTTTTATAAACAACATAGTCGGCAACACACTAGAATTAAGTGGTGCATTAACTGCACCTATTACTAGTAATACCAAAACATACACAGGTCTTTTGCCAAATACTGAGCCTGTTGACGGCGTAGCAGCCCAATTTGATATTACAAGATCAGGCGGAGCATATTCATTAGATCAAATTTCAGTACCTGGTAGTTTTTACAAGATCGGTGATAGACTTAAGGTATTAGGTCCTCAATTAGGAGGTGCAACTCCTGCAAATGACTGTACAATTTACATTGATGGTGTAAATGCCAACGGCGGCGTAACTTCTGCTACACTTTCTGGCACAGCAATAGGTTCTGTTGCATCTTTTACTGATGTACCAGGTTTACATTTAGGTGGAAATGGTTTTGGTTTAGTTTTAGATGTTACTCTGTCCAATAACGTATTTAGTGTTGCACTTGCAAGTACAGATGCTTCTCAAGATTATATTGCGTATGAACAAGTTCGTATTTTAGGCAGCGAATTCGGTGGAACAGACGGTGTTGAAGACGCATTAGTTACAATAACTTCTGTTGGTGGAACAGGTAATGTTACAGGGTTATCAATAAGTGGTACTGCACCTAATGCCGATGTAGTATATCCTAATGTTACATATACTGCAACAGGAGCAAATACTACTGCAACACTTGATATACGAAGAGTAGGTACAGTGTACGAAGCAATTGTTGCACCAGTAGCAGCAGGTTCTGGTTATAGCATCAACGATACTTTAGTAGTAGATGGTGCAGCTCTAGGAGGTGCAAGTACAACGAACAATGCAACTGTTACTGTAGATAATGTTGACGGGAGCGGTGCAATAACTGCTGTAAGTGTAGCTGGTGTAGCAGTAAACGAAGAAACTATTACGACTGGATTATTTAATACAATTAGTCCGTCGGGTGCATTATTTGATGTTGATCTAAATGCTACAGTGTATACAGTAACACTAGCTTCAGCTGGTTCTAATTATGCAGTCAATCAGGAACTTTACATCAGAGGTAATTTGATAGGAGGCGAAACACCTACAAATGACATTACAATTACAGTAACAGGTGTAGGGGCTTCTGGAGATATAACTACCTTTACTTTCACAGGTACTGGTAATAATGGTACTTTATCATATACAAATTTAAGTCCTATTGCAGAAATTCCGCAAGGAACAGGCGCAGTATTTGATGTTACTAGATCAAATGGTACATATTCAAATATTACTCTACAAAATGGTGGGTCTAACTATGAATTAGGAAACACATTAAGTATTCCTGGTAATCAGTTAGACGGACAAGTACAAAATGAGATTGTATTCTTTGTAACAGGAGTTTCTGGAGGTGCGATTACAAGCGTTAACACAACATTTACAAGTGCTGAACCAGGAACAAATTTAGCTTTGATTTGTACTATGACCATGAGTGAATTGACTACAGCTACAATTCCTATAGGATCTACAGTTGATTTTAGTGAACTTGCTACACTAGAAGCTACATTTGGCACACCACATGGAATTGTACCTGGTAATAGTTTTATTATAACAGTCACTTCAGACGATGGTTCAAACAATCACTCATTAGCAGCAGGCGCATTTTTAGCAACTAATATTCCTTCTACAACAAAACTAAGATTTAATGCAAGAACCGCAGGCACAATATCGACAAGTGCAACAGACGTTATTGCAGGAACATTTTACACAAGACCAGATTCGTTTTTTATTCACAGGCCATTTGATGGTGGCGTACAGTTAGGCACCGGCGGTCCACAACACGGTGCGCAAGCAATACGTCAAAGTAAAAAATATATTCGTTATCAATCAGGTAAAGGTATTATGTATACAACTGGTGCACTGTTTGCTCCTAGTTATGATCTAAAAAGTGTGTCAGCAGAAGGTACCGAAGTTGGTAATCTTATTACAATTACTACAGATGATAACGATCACGGAGTACAGGCCGGAGGCGTTATACGTTTATTAGGTATAGAAACCTCAGGTTATAATAGTGGTTTACAATCTGTAACTCCTCCGGACTATGATTATACTGTTCAGGAAGTTGTAAATGAAAGGACATTCAAAGTAAGAGCATTGCGTAGATTGGGCGATACAACTGAATATCTTACTGCTACCAATATTGCAGATTATCCTATAGTACAAGTTTTTGATGACATAATCTTAGGAACAAACACAAGCGATATTCATGATTTCTTTATCAATGAAACAGCATATGATGGTTATTCATGGGGCGACTTTAACGGAAGCGGGTCCGTTACAGCTGACGATAAATTAGCATTAACAAATTATTTGCAAGGAATAAACCAAGCAACTGACCTTAATAATAGAGTAAAAATTGCACTGGATGAATTAAAAGCTAGACGGAATGTTGGCACTGTAGAAGATACAGTTCCAGTAATGGAACAAGAAGCAGTAATTGGCTTCGGAGCTCAAATGAGTGTTGTTAGTTGGCATGGTGCAACAGTACGTTCGGGTATTTTTGATGACCAAAACGGTATTTTCTGGGAATATGACGGAACACAAATCAGTGTAGTACAGCGTACTGGTACACTACAAATTGCAGGTACTGTGGCAGTAAGCAGTGATAGTAACACACTTATTGGAAGCGGTACAAGATTTCGTGATCAGCTTAAAGCAGGAGATCGGGTCATTATACGAGGAATGACCCATGTAGTATCACATGTAGTAAGCCAGACAGAGATAAATGTTACTCCTGACTTTAGAGGTGTTAGCGACATCAGTGGTGCAAAAATGATGCTGATTACAGATAAGAAAACTAAGCAATCAGACTTCAACTTAGATAGATTAGACGGCACAGGTCCAAGCGGCTACGATATAGATATTGCTAAGATGCAGATGATTGGTATTCAATACTCATGGTACGGTGCTGGTTTTATTGACTTTATGCTGCGTGGCTCAGATGGTAACTTTGTGTTCTGTCATAGAATGCGTAACTCAAACGTAAATACAGAAGCATTTATGCGTTCAGGTAACTTGCCTGTGCGTTATGAAGTTACAAACGAAGGCCCCCCAGGCAAACTTGCAGCAGCAATCGATAACACTCAAACAACAATACCATTAGAAGATTCAAGTTTCTTCCCTACAAATGGAACAGTATACATTGATAACGAAATTATTAGTTTTACAGGTAATGACAAAACGACTAATACTCTTACAGGATGTACACGAGGAACTACACTTACTAACTTCCAGGCAGGTGCTGAAAGAACATATAGTGCAGGAGGTGCTTTGTCTCATGTAAATAAAACAGGCGTTGTTCTTATAAGCAATACAATTACACCACTGATAAGTCACTGGGGTTCTGCGTTCCTTACAGACGGCGGATTTGACGAAGATCGCGGTTATATCTTTTCATATTCAGAAACAGGTATTGAAGCAAGTACAACAAAACAAACTGCATTTATGATTAGACTAGCACCTAGTGTAAGTAATGCTATTGTAGGCGATTTAGGCGAAAGAGAACTACTAAACAGAGCGCAATTGCTACTACAGGGTCTTGAAATTACGTCAGATGGTAGTGACAGTTCGGGCAATACTGTCACAGGCGGCATTGTTATTGAAGGAATTCTAAATCCGCAAAACTATCCTACAAACCCAAGTGATGTTGGTTGGACAGGACTAAGTTCAGTTGCACAAGGTGGTCAGCCTAGCTTTGCACAGGTAGCATCTGGAGGTTCTGTGAAATGGACCACTGGACAAGCAGCTACAAACACTACAGGTACACAAATTTCAAACTTAACAGCTACACTTGATACAGGTATATATAGAAGTAATAGAAGATCTAATTATCTTTGGGTAAATGCAACTGATTATAGGAACACCTTTGGAACAACTTCTTTAGCACCTGTAAGCGGTCTTGAAGTTGATTCTAATACTGGCAATATTCGTAACGGCACTACAATAAACGGTGGATTTATTGCTGACACAGGAGATTATGGATATTTCATTCTAAGCGATAGATTAACCGGCAATATTAATCAAAACCAGGCTAATGATTTAACTGTTACGCTTGATGCAACTTTAAATAACAGAAACTTTGCATATTTAACATCAGCGAGTTATTTGGCTTCAGGAATTGCCAACGGTACAACAGTCACCCAGACAGGCGGCACAGTTACTTTCCCTGCTAACACAACTGTGAACTCCATTGCACAAAGGTCTTTTGCTGGAACAACATACTACGAAGTAACATTTAACAATGCATTTTCAGGCACGTTACAGCCAAGTACAGGTACTATACAATTTGAATTTAGTCAACCGCCGTATGCACAACCAGGAGAAACTGTATTCTCGTTTATCGCGGTACCAGGAGAAAGGTCAACTGCTGACTTTAGTGAGTTGAAGGAATTGACAAATACTACGCTAGGTGGAAGAGGAACTTTCCCTAATGGACCTGACGTACTTGCTATTAACGTGTATAAGGTGTCGGGTGCAGCTACAAATGCTAACTTGATTCTAAAATGGGGTGAAGCACAAGCCTAAAGTGCTTGTGCAAATTCCCACAAGGTATTATATACTTTTGTTTTTTTGTGAATAGATTTATAAGTATACCTAGATTGCATTAGCTCTTCGGTTTCTCTGCCGTGACCTGTACGCACTAGTACCGGTGTTGCTCCTATTTTATGTGCAGCCTTCAGATCGGTAATTTTATCTCCAACATAAAATCCATTTGGCCATTTTATCGATTTGACATCTTCTGATGCTTTCTTAAACATGCCAGTATTTGGTTTTGCCCAAGGATCGTTTTTGAAACTTGTAGCACTGAAATATATCCCGTCTATACTAGGACACCCTGCCTTTCCTAAAAGATCTAAAAGGTGTTGATGCAACAAATTTACATCATCTTCTGTATACAAACCTTTAGATATCCCACCTTGATTAGTAATGATTACAACTTTGTGTCCTTTATTTCTTATTAGTGCAATTGCATCTAAGCTCTTAGGTATAATTTCAAAGTCTTGTTTTCGCCAAGTATATTCGCCTCTGTCTACATTTATTACGCCGTCTCTATCTAAACCGACTATACACTTGGTAAAATTATTAGGCGGTAGAATGTTATTCTTGAGGTGACTGTATCTGCCCATTTTCTTCCTTTTGACTATCTCCCGGAAAAACTCTATAATTATCTTCAACACTGTCAGCAGTGCTTACTTCAGTTATAGTGCCTGGTACAACAGCAATCAATTGATGCGGCTGCAAAGGTGGATTATGCCAAGTATCGCCTTCTTTTAGTTCTCGTTGATTTAGTTTTGCAGTGTCAGTGTCTATCCATTTTACTAAAAATCTACCACTGTTTACAAACCAGGTTTCGTCTTTTTCTTTGTGGAAGTGCATACTAAATTTTGCTCCGCCGCGATCAAAAACCATTAGTTTACCACAATAACGATCAGTAGTCGCCCAAATAAGCTCATAACCCCAACCTTTCTTTTGAAGGCCACTTAATCTAGTTGGTTCTTGCATTAATATAATCCTCTATGTTTGTCCATTCTATATCTATAGTATCATACAGCTTATCTAAATTTGCGCATGTATAGTCTTGGTACTGACCTTTTAAATTATCAGGAATTGGAATGTAATCTATTTCTGCATTGTATTTTTTTGCTATCTCACGACCTACAGTTTCAAAACTTACTGGTCTTCCGGTTCCTACATTCCATATACCTGACTGATCTACATTAAACATTTTTTCATGTACACGACAAATATCTTCTACACAGATAAAATCTCGTTTGTAGTTTTCACTATTTTCGAATAATTTAATAACACCGTTTTCTTTGGCTTGTTTTATAAATTTAGTATAAGGACTTGCTTGATCTAGTTTATGATCTTCGCCATTACCATAAACATTAAAATATCTAAATCCTTGAATTTTTATACTGAAATCGTCTTTTAACTGATTTACAAATCTGTCAAACAAATATTTGGTCCATGCATACGCAGACTTTGGTTGTAATGGCCCTTCTTCTATAAAATGTCTTTCAGGACCGTACACACTTGCACTAGATGCATATTGCAAATTGACCCCCATCATATCACATGCTTGTGCTAAACGCACACTAAACTCAAAATTAGTTTCCATAATTTCTTCTACATTTGTTTCTGTAGTAGAACTATTAGCACCTAAATGTATGACCCAGTCATAGCTACTAGGATCCGGTATTGTGTTAGGAATGTATTCCCAACCTTCAACTTCATGTCCTTGTGATTGTAAATACAATGCAAGATTTGATCCAATAAATCCTTTGTGTCCTGTTACTAATATTTTCATTTGCTCTTCTCTATAATACTTGTTGTACTGTATCCTTTTACTGTAGGAATAATTTTTACAGGCACAATGTCATGCCCAACTACTTGTTCTACAGTGTAATCTCCACCCTTGACAATCATGTCAGGATTTAGTTTTTTAATTAATTCATAAGGTGTGTCTTCATCAAATACAACAACTTCGTCTACCCAAGACAATATTTCTAATTGTTCTTTGCGTGTTTGTTCTGTGTTTATAGGACGACTATCTCCTTTGAGACGTTTTGTACTAGCATCACTGTTAATACCCACTACAAGTTTTTCACCTAGCGACCGAGCTTCTTGTAATAGTGTTAAATGACCTTTATGTAATATATCAAACACACCATTTGTAAATATTGTGCGATACTGCAAATCTTCAGGTTTAACTACATATGTGCCAGTGTGTTTGACTGATTCTGTTGCACCTTTGACTGCTAATCTAATAGATTCTTCGTAACTTTTGTTTTGACTCATACCATAAACAAACGTAGCAAGAAAACAATCACCTGCTCCTGTAACATCGTTTACTTCTACAGGATCTGTTTTTATAGTATAATATTCACTGTCTATTTGTGCTATAGTAGGATCACTAGCAGCAGTAATAATTATATTGCCAGTCCAATTTGTAAAACCTAAATCTTCAAACTCTTTTTTATTAGGTTTAACTAACCAAGCACCTTGATAAAAACTAAAATGACGTTTAGGATCTACAATAATTTTACAATTGTATTTGTTGATGTGTTCTATAATTTGTTGTGAGTATTCTAGCACACCTTTATTGTAATCACTTAGTATTACAATGTCATATGCAGAAAAATCTTTTTCCTTAATAATGTCAAGTGTTTTTCCGCCGTCTGTTTTATAATCTTGATCTATACGTGTAACGTAATGCCCATCACACAGCACACGGGTTTTAACGCATTTAGGATATGACAAGTCTAACATTTCTACATCTACACCTAAACTAACTAAATTAGTGTGCACAAGTGCAGCACCTCCTAGTTGCTCCCAGAAATCTTGTTGACTAACAACAGGCACAGGAGCTTCAGGACTCAATCGTGTTGATGTTCCTGTGATATATTTGTCAATAATAATGTCGCCAATTACTAGAACTTTCATACTTTATTATACTTTATTTGAGTTTATGTGTCAAGTAAATTAATAGTTTGAAACACAGTTTCTAACTTAGATAAATTTACTTTGCTTTGAAGTGTGTTGCGTAAACCGTGGTGCAACGGTTTTGGCCATTTAGTAAAGCTACACCAAGCATAACCATCGTGCTCGTTGTTTAGTGTAGGAATAAATTCTTCTTGAACTACACATAGATATGTATGAAACAAAAACTTATTGTCTTGAGAAATAAAACTTTCTAATGGAAGTGTTTTTTTGATCTCTGGCAAGAATCCAATTTCTTCTTCTATTTCTCTACGTAATCCTTCCCATGGAGTTTCGGACCCTTCATTTTGTCCGCCAACCAGCCCCCACATATTGTTACGCTTACCACTTGTTCTGTGTAAAAAAAGAAATCTATTTGTTTTTAGGGTGTAAAATAGTGCACCACTACATGTAATAACGTCATTCATACATGTAGTTAGCCGTCTAAGTCTATCCTCCACGTACCAATTGAATACTCACCGTCTATGCTTAATAACCATTCACCGTCTTTGAATCTGTATTGTATGCTTGTATTCAAATTAGTTACAAAAGTTGTTTCAGTTGCACTACTTGCTTCAAATACAACGTTCCACTTTGTTCCATCCCATTCAATTATATCATTACTCTTTGCTACTAAGTTTGAATTATCTGTATTCTTCCATGCAGCAGGACCTGATCCAGTAGGTGCATCACCTATATCCTCTAAAAGTAATAATCTTAAACCATCAGCTTTTATATCTGTAGGATTAAAATTTGTTGGATCAATTATGTAATCAACTGTAGTTTTACCTTCTATAACAGTGTCAGTAGGAAACGTATCAGTGTCAAAATTAATTTCTAATTTACCCTCGTCAAAAGGATTCAACACAACTGTACCTGTAACAGTTACATTGCTATCTAAATTATTAAAGTATATTCTACTTACATCTGCTTTATACACAGAAGGGTGTGCTTCAAATATTTCTCTCCAACTAATGGCACCAACCATACCGTTATGAATTAATTGTGCTGTGCCGGTGCTTAAATAGACCCCATACTGTTTGTAATTGACATTTGCCATTTCATCTACGGCTAGAGTTGACGGTTTTCTATCATCATCGTTATTGCCTGTTATTCCTGCAATGAAGTCTGTGTATGCGTTATTTTCAGGTCCGCTCACGCCATCTTCTATTGTTCCTCTAGACTCATCAAACATAGATGTAATAATGTTTGTAATGACACCCATCTTTTTCACCTTGGTAGGTGGACTAATATATATTGGAATACTGAACGTTAAAGTTGCTATATCAATTTCGGAATCAACACCTACAGGTATACTTCTATTTGACCATTGTACATTTTCTAAATTAACAACTGTAATACTAGTCCAATCAATAAAGTTATCTGTAGTTTGCATTTCTAAACTTGGATTGAACAAAACAAGTATTTGTTCTAGTATTTGTAATTTTTGATCTGTATTTGTTGCCCATATATCTGCATTTAATCGCATCATATAAGGTGTAGGTATAAGTCTTTCAACTGTATAGTTTTTGCCCTGGTAGTTTAAGTATTCTTTGTTTTCATCGTCCCACGCACGTTCTCTAATATTGGTTTTGCGAGTATATGTTGCGTCTGTGAGCCTATCTCTATCTAGTTCTAAACCAGTTATATATAATGAAATTCTTGGAGCACTAGGTAATTTATTTTCACTATTATCTCGTATAATATTTGCTACTTGACGTGTCAAATCTCCGTACATAACAGGTACATCTTTAGTTTTGCCTTTGCCATCTTTGACAGGAAAATTACTTAAAATTCTCATCATTTGAGTTGTGTAACGTCTAATTTGGCCGTCGTAAAAATGTAACATTATTCTTCGTTATCCGCTCTTGGTCGAAGTGCTTTTGAAAGGCTCTGTCTTTCAGGTACTTCTTCTCCACCAATATTGTTTACACTGGTGTTGTTAATAAAATCAGTTTTGTATGTTCTGCGCTCTAGTGTATTACTCAAAGTCATTCTTATATCGTCACTTACTTTCACCCAACGTACTCCGTCATATTTGAACATTCTAGTTGGAAGGAAATCTGTACGTAAAAAGTAATCTCCTTCTTGATTGTTTGCTGGAAAATTGATACCAAATCCAAACGGTGCACCATTCGGAGTTTCAGCGCCTGTCCCAACTAGATATCCTGTATATCCTGCTCTGTCAGGTCTATCAGTAACTTCATCTGCACTAGTTGTTATTCCACTTGCATCTAATTCGTCGCTATCAGCTGTTCGTAGAGCAACGCTTCCGTCGTCATTTGTTGCAACAGTATAGTAATGACTAATATCAAATCCGCTTTTAGGAGCATCTGCTTCAGCTTGGGCTACAACAGCGTCATTAATTTGCATTTCTTTTTCGTAAGTACTTAAAACATCTCTTAGAGTAGTATCACTGCCTTCTTCTGCTGGCAGGTCCAAAATTTCTGCAAATTCTTGTCCATCGTAAATTTGTTTTAATTTTAACCTGTACAAATGCGGATACCAAGTTTGTGAAAAACCTTCCGCTGCACGGTTTACATCTTCGATTACATAAAATCTTTTAAGAGCAGTTGAATAATCATTTAACGCATATTCATCTTTGAGATGAGGTAGTTCAATTACATCTCCAGACAACGGCTTACGTCCAAGTGTTTTTACAATACTATTAATATGCACAGTCATAAAAAGTGTGTCATTGCTTAAAAATAAACCAAATTGGCTGAGATCAAAATCTATATCTTGAACATTGTAAATTGCACGAGTAGTGTAAATATCTGGATCGTACTTACGGTCTCTGTTTTCTAGAAACAGTAAGTCTTGTATATTTGTTTCAGCTACTACATCATACTCTGGTTGTGTTGCACTTCTATCATCTGCACTAGGGACTTCTGTTCCTATATATTTGTGTATATTGATGTCTGTACCGCCAACAGTAAACATTTCCAAGATTTGTTTGTCTAGGAAATGATAGTCGTTGCCGCGTTCTGGTTTATATAAAGATAGTCTTGGCATATACATATTTATCGCAACGATAAATACTATATGGAGAAAGTCATATGGCAGATATAGCAACACAGAAGCAAGAAATATTTGATTACGTTAATGCGTTTTTAGGCGGCGGAATGGTAGATGTTGAACTCGATCCAGTTCACTATCAGACTGCCTTAACAAAAGCACTTTCAAGATTTAGACAACGTTCAGATAATTCTGTGGAAGAATCTTATATGTTCATGCCAACAGTGATAGATCAAAACGAATATACACTACCTAACGAAGTGGTAGAAGTTCGTAAGTTATTTCGTAGAAGCATTGGTTCTAGAACAGGCGGAGGCGACGGCGGAAGTCTTTTTGAACCTTTCAATTTAGCGTACACAAATACATACTTGCTTTCTAGTTCAAAACTAGGAGGCCTTGCAACATATGATTTGTTTTCACAACATCAAGAACTTGTAGGACGTATGTTCGGCTCATTTATAGAATTTACATGGAATAATACTAGTAAAAAATTAACTTTATTGCAACGCCCAAGGGCAGAAGAAGATCTTTTACTATATGTGTATAACTATCGTCCAGATTCAGAACTTCTAAATGATTATCTAGCATCGCAATGGATCAAGGATTACACACTTGCAAGCTGCAAATATATGCTAGGCGAAGCACGTTCAAAGTTTGCTACTATTGCTGGTCCACAAGGAGGATCAACTCTAAACGGAGATACACTTAAAGCTGAAGCACAGGCCGAAATGGACAAGCTTGAATTAGAGGTAGCAATGGCTGTACCGGGAGGAACAGGTTACGGTTTTACAATAGGTTAAAGACATTGTTAAAACAACGCAGTCTTTTTAAAGCTACAGACGCCCTACAAATTCCAGGCTGGACGACAAAACGTCAACATAGTTTCTATAAAAAAATAGTATGCAATTTGCCTAATAATCCTAAGGTTTTAGAATTAGGATGTGGCTATGGCAGAAGCACATGGGCTTGGTTAGACATATTGCCTAGCACCGCATCATACTATGTTGTAGATAGTTTTCTATTAGGTAATCATGTATTAGATAAAATTGCTCCTCATACCAACATACCAAAACATTTATCTCAAAGAGAAATATTCGAAAAATTTATCAAACAGCACAAAAATTTATCAATAATAAAAAATATATATAAACAAAGAGCAGAGGACTGGTTACATAGTAAAGACAATCACAACAATTACGATTTAATTTACTTAGACAATGTTGTTTTAAAAAAATTAAGAACCGCGTTGTCGGATAAAACTATAATTCAATTTTTGGAAAAATCTAAAATTTTTTGCGGCGATGATAGATGGGATGAATTTTATAGGCAAAATAATTTTAACATCTTATACAATCTGGGTATATTTTTTGTGATAAAAAATACTTGACAAATCTGGCTATTTATTATATAATTTATTAATAGTGTAAAGAGGATATTACATGTTACCTAAGCTCTTAGTTGTTGGTCATGGCAGACATGGCAAAGATACCGTCTGTGAAATATTACAGGATTACGGATATACTTTTCAATCTAGCAGTAAGTTCTGTTCAGAACTTTTTATATTTAACGAACTAAAAGACAAGTACGGTTATGCAGACGAAGAAGAATGTTTTTCTGATAGACATAATCATCGTACAGAATGGTATAATATGATCCACGATTATTGCAAAGATGATCTAGCACGTCTTGGACGTAACTTATTTGCAGAAAATGATATCTATTGCGGGCTACGAAATAAGCGTGAATTCTTTGCCATGCAAAACGAAGAAATATTTGATTACGCTATTTGGGTAGATCGCTCAGATCATTTACCTACAGAAGATCCTAGCTCAATGAGCATTGAACAATGGATGTGTGATTATACAGTTGATAACAATGGTGATTTAAAAAGGCTTAAAAAGAATGTAGATATACTTATGCGTACAATCTTTAGAAATCAGGGCGTAAGTCTCCCTGCTTCCACCGCCCGTCGATTTTTTGTATAATACGCTGGCAATTAGCACATACTGTTTTTAAGTTTGTTGGTCTACAGTTATTTAAATCTCCGTCTAAATGAAACACATTAAATTGTTCTTCGTGTTTTGACTTGAAGCCACACTTTTCGCATTCATTCTTTTTTGTATAACCACGCTGTTGCCACAAAGGCTTCCCATGGTTAAGTCCGTGCCTTAAACAAACTTCACAAAGTTTGCGATAATAAGTTTTACCATTTTTTTTGTAGTTTATAGCAGCAGGACGTTGTCCGCACTTACATAAAGGTCTCATATTGTATTTACCTCACCTTTTTTATCCCTTTTTTTGGCTAATTATAGGGTACATTTTTGATTATCTTAATAAATACATTAGCATAAACAATATCCAACAGGAGAACAAAAATGGCATTAGTATCACCAGGCGTAGAAGTCAATGTAATTGACGAATCATTCTACACACCAGGAGCGGCAGCAACCGTTCCGATGATCTTTGTTGCTACAGCCGCAAATAAAACTAGCGCATCGGGAAGCGGTGTTGCTCAGGGCACAACAGCAGCAAACGCAGGCAAAGCCTATCTAGTTACAAGTCAAAGAGAACTTGGCGATTTATTTGGCGATGCAATATTTGAATCAGACAACAACGGTAACATGATTCACGGAGGCGAACTTAATGAATACGGCTTAAACACAGCATATTCATTATTAGGCGTAACAAACCGTGCTTATGTTGCTAGAGCAGACATTGATCTATCAGAACTTTCACCAAGTGCAACTGCTCCAGGCGGCGAGCCTGTTGATGGCGCACATTGGTTTGATACTGCAAACACAGTATTTGGTATTTTAGAATGGAATGCAGCACCTGTAACATCGACAGGCGGACAATCATTCAGCACAGTTCCAGTAAGAGTGCTAACAGAAGGTACAGACGTAACTGGCAGCGGACCAAAAGGCTCAGTTGGCCAAGTAGGCGAATATGCCCTAGATGCAACTGTAGATACAAATGATTTGTACTACAAGAGTGCAGGTAGATCATTAAATGCAAACGCAGGTGAATGGGTAAAAGTTGGTGGTACAAAATGGAAAGCAAGCTGGCCAGCAGTTGAAGCAGCAACTAAAAGTCCAGTAATGAACCCTGCAGACACAATGCTTATAAATGGTACTACTGTTACAGTAGGTGGCGCAGGCGCTATTGCTGATTTAGTAGCAGCAATAAACAGCACTGTAGCACTGACATCTGCAGGAATTAGTGCAGCAGCACATAACGGAATTTTGGAAATTTATTCAACTGGAGTTGATATTGTTTTGAACAGAGGCAGTGGTTCATTGCTATCTGAAACTGAAGGCACAAGCGGAGTAGGCGCATTAGGCATTAGAGAAGGTACATACAGTGCTCCAAGAGCAACAATTGCACCACATACAAGTGTACCTGAGTACAAAGTTGCAGACACAAGTCCTGCACCAACAGGTAGCTTATGGATTAAAACTACAGCGCCAAATGGTGGTGCAAACTGGAGAATCAAACAGTATAGCACAGACACACAACTTTGGGCAAATGTATCTGCACCAATGTATACAAGCAATGAAAGTGCTATTTTTGCACTTGATAAAACAGGTGGTGGCTCCAACTTACTCGTAGGAGATGTGTATGTAGATGCAAACGTTGGAGAAGCATCGCCAGTAGAAGCAGATTTCAGAGTCAAGTACAGATTTAGATCAGGTGCTACACAAGTTGTATCAGATACTATTAGTGCAATGACAGCAGGATCATACAGCTTTGACTTAGCTGAAACAGTGGTTAATAGCGCAGCACTAACAACTAAAACAGTAGGTCCAATAGCTATTATAGGAGATGCTGATGATGCTGAGCTTGTTGCTAGTGCTATAAACAGCGCAGCTTTTCAAAACATCGTTGCATATGTGAATGCTTCTAACAAGGTTGTAATTGAACATAAATTAGGCGGCGAAATTAGAATTGCTGACACTGACGGTTTATTTGCACAAATGGGCATGGAAGGGTTGAACGCAGCTGGTTCTAATGAAGACACAGCTACACCAGGATTGCTCGATGCACCAACAGGCGATGCTACACATGATTTGATTGCGTCAAACTGGAAGCCACTAGAATATACAGCATCTAGCACTGAACCTTTGGCACTAACAAAAGATGGCCAGCGTTGGTACAGTTCTGTTGTTGACGAAGTAGATATTATGATTCACGATGGTGACACTTGGGTAGGATATCAGAATTACAACGATGACTACGCAAACACAGATCCAGCAGGACCAAAAGTAAGTGCTGCTGCACCTACAGAGCAGTCAGATGCAAGTCCACTAGTCGACGGTGACCTTTGGATTTCTACAGCAGATTTAGAAAACTTTCCACTAGTATATCGCTGGAACGGTACTTCTGAAGAATGGGTCCTAATTGACAAAACAGATCAAACAACTGAAAATGGGATGCTATTTGCAGATGCACGTTGGAGCACGTCAGGCGGCTCAACAGCAGGTCCATTTGGGCCAGCAGAAATTGCTGACTTACTTGTAAATGATTATTTAGATCCAGATGCTCCAGATCCAGCACTATATCCAAAAGGTATGATGCTTTGGAACACTCGCAGAAGCGGATTTAATGTAAAGCGTTTTGTACGTGACTACATTGATGTAGCAGGATCAAACACACGCTTCCAGGTAGACGATCCGCAAAGTGCTGATCCAGCAGATTTAATTGATCAGCCAATGAGTAGCTATTACCCACACCGTTGGGTTACTGACTCAGGTAATAACGAAGATGGCTCAGGCACATTTGGACGTTTTGCTCAACGCAAGTCAGTTGTACAGGCATTACAATCATTGGTCAACAGTAACCAAGATATTCGTGATGAGGAATCACGTCAGTTTAATCTAATTGCTGCTCCAGGTTATCCAGAGCTAATAGGTGAAATGATTACACTAAACTATGACAGACGCTTGACAGCATTTGTTGTAGGTGACACACCATTCCGTTTAACACCTGATGCAACATCACTTAATGAGTGGGCAAACAATGTTAGAGGTGCACTAGAAGATAACGACTTGGGTGCAGTTTCAAAAGATGAATATCTTGGTATGTATTATCCAAGCGGATTTAGCAGCGACAACTTTGGTAATAATGTAGTTGTTCCTCCAAGTCATATGGCATTACGCACACTAGTGCTAAACGACCAAGTGGCATTCCCCTGGTTTGCACCAGCAGGTACAAGACGCGGCGGGGTAACAAACGCTTCAAGTTCAGGTTACATTAACAATGAAGGTGAATTTGTAGGAGTTTCGTTGAACACAGGACAGCGTGATACACTTTATTCAAACCAAATCAATCCGATAACATTTATTAATGGTGCTGGACTTGTTGTGTTTGGACAAAAGACTCGCGCAAGAAACGCTTCTGCACTAGACAGAGTAAATGTTGCACGTTTAGTTGTATACTTAAGAGGTCAGTTAGAACTACTAGCAAGACCATACTTGTTTGAACCAAACGATAAAGTAACACGTGATCAAATTAAGTCAGCAGCAGATCAATTGCTACTTGAATTAGTAGGACTAAGAGCTGTATACGACTTCTTAGTTGTATGTGATGAAACAAACAACACACCAGCTAGAATCGATAGAAACGAATTGTACTTAGATGTTGCTATTGAACCAGTCAAAGCAATTGAATTTATTTACATTCCTCTAAGACTTAAGAACACAGGAGAAATTTCGGCACTAGGTTAATATGCGTACTTAATGGACGGGGAAATTACCCCGTCCTATTATGCATAAATACTATTGTAACAGGAGACAAGAATGCCAATTACAACATTAACAAATATTTCAATCCCAACAGAAGATGGGGGCGGCAGCAACAGTTCATTGCTAATGCCAAAACTTCAATATCGTTTTAGAGTTTTATTTGAAAACTTTGGAACAACAGGCGGCCCAGATGGTATCCGCGAAATTACTAGACAAGTTGTTGATGTCACCCGTCCAAACTTAACATTTGAACAAATGACATTAGATGCTTACAACTCAAGAACATATCTTGCTGGTAAGCACAACTGGGAACCAATTACATTAACACTACGTGAAGATGCTAACAATAACATTCAAAAGATTGTTGGTCAACAACTTCAAAGACAGTTTGACTTTTTTGAGCAGTCAAGTGCTGTGTCAGGTGGTTCATATAAGTTTATTACAAAAATAGAAATACTAGACGGTGGTAACGGCGCTAATGGTTCTAATATAATTGATAGATTCCAACTAGTAGGTTGTTACTTAGAAAGTGCAAACTATAACACACTAGCATATGCAACTAGTGATGCTGTTACAGTTTCTCTAAGTATTCGTTACGATAACGCAATTCAGTTTGGTAGTGAAGAACAGTTTAGCGGCGTTGGCGAAGCTATTACTAGAGCTGCACAAGACGCTATCGGCGGCACACAAGCTACTGGCTAATATTTACATTCTGGTATTCTTGTATAAAGAAAGTAGGAATCTTCTTAGGTTCCTACTTTTTTATTATGTACGCACAAATTTAAGTAGATAAATACTAATATGAGTTGGTGGAATAGTTTCATAATCCCTAGGGAAATTAACACACATTTGCGTGATGCACGTCATGCGAATAATTTATTCACGCAATACGGACATTTATTTTCCCCTAAAGTAAAATTTTTATATCATGTTGTATTTGAACCAGCAGCCGATGTCAGTTTCAATTCTAACACACGAGAATATAACAAACAAATAGGTGTGCTTGTTAAGAGTGCAGACTTACCTGCGTATAGAGCAGATATACAAAATAAACAACAGTATAATCGTAAGAAAAATCTGCAAACGAGAATAGACTATCAAGATATTCGCATAGTATTACATGATGACAATCTAGGTGCTACAAGATCTATGCTAGAAGAATATTATAGATTTTATTTCCAAGATGGCAATCACGTCCTAGGTGGATCATTTTTTACACCCGACGGCAGCTTTGCACCTAGAGACAAATATAGTAGTATAACACCTAACTATGGATTGAATAATTTTTTAGATGGTCCGTTTTTTAGTACGATTAAAATATACCAATTGAGCCTACAAAATTGGTACAGTTATACACTTGTTAATCCTTTACTTTCAGGTTGGGAACATGGCTCTGTAGATTCTTCAAGCGGTAATGAAATGAATGAAAACTCAATAACTATTGCTTATGAAAGTGTGCTTTATGATAGCGGGACAGTAGGAGAAGATGGAGAACCTAAAAACTTTACTGATGCAGAAACAGGATATGATAACACATTTAGTCCACTAAGTAGTGCAGTGAATAATAAAACTTCTGATTTTGTTTTACCAACAATAGGAAAAATAGTTGAAGATATTTTTGATTTTAATTTACCTTTTGGCACTAATGATGCACCTGGTTTAGATGTGTTTGGCAAAATAACCAGCCAGCAATTCTCCCAAACCCCTATATTTCCTAATACCAATAACACTATTCCCGGATATCTAATTCCTGTTAGAGACACACAATCTAACAACTTGCCTGATGCAATACTTAAAGTTGATAGAGTTTCTGGAGATCCAGAAACAACTTATAATTTACTTACAGATAATCCCACTGCATATAATAGTTTTCTTGCAAAACTTTTGAACACAGGGTATGTAGAAGGATTAGATTATGAAGCTTATTTACGATTATCACCAAGTGAACAGTCTATTATACTTACAGATATACAAGAACAAGCACTGAGTGGCGATTATAAAATATTTACTTTCATGAAAGCAGCACTGGAAATACAAAATGCAATCTAATAATCCTGAATCATTAAAGCTAGACGACACACAAATTATTTTCAACAACTATTTTAAGGAACAAATTAGTTATAATGCAAATGATGTTAGTGCAGTAGTAACATATTTCTTGAAAAGAGGTTTTGATAGATTGTCTGCGATAAACACAGCAGCTATTTTTTTACAACAAGCAAAAATTGATAATGTTCCTGTGTTCAAATTGTTAGATACTCTCAAAGGTTTTAATGATGTTGAAATAAACAATGTTATATCACAAATATTAAATCTATACAGACCAAAAACTAGTGTTATTGGCTTTAAGAAAAACTCAGTGCTGTCATTATACGAACAAAGAAATATTATAGTATAGGACTGAGACTATGTCAAGATTTGCCCAAGGTAAATTTAATCTAAAAAATCCTGACAAATATATTGGCAATAGAACTCCTACATATAGAAGTGGTTGGGAGTTTACCTTTATGAAATTTTGCGATGAGCATCCAAGTGTAGCAAAATGGGCTAGTGAATCTATAAAAATACCATATCGTAATCCGCTGAGCGGAAAACAGACAATATATGTTCCTGACTTCTTTATAGTATATAGTGACCGCAAAGGAAAACAACGAGTTGAACTTATAGAAGTCAAGCCAAAAAATCAAACACTCAAAGAAAAAGTAGGACGCAATAGAGCTAATCAAGCACATTGGATTGTAAATCAAGCTAAGTGGGAAGCAGCTAGAGCCTATTGTAAACAAAATGGTATATATTTCCGTATAGTAACAGAGGATGATATATTTCATAATGGACGCAGAAAATGAAAATTGCGTTCGTCCATATACCTAAAACAGCAGGAGCAAGTGTTCAGGCCTGGTTGAAACAAAATAAGATACACCATCAACAAATTGGACATCTTACACTAGCTGAAAGGATTGAAAGAAATAGACCGACGAAGTATGACACTAGTTTTACAATAGTAAGAAACACATATTCAAGAATGTTAAGTTTATACAATTGGGGGAAACACAAAATACCTAAAAGTATTTGGAGAGCAAAAAAGCAAAATAAAATAGACATGTTAGAAAATTATTATTATCCCCTGCAACAAGCATGGGAAAAAGGAATTGTTTATTACATTGATTATTGTGTTGCAAATAAACTTAGAAATGTAAAATGTCAAACTGATTTTATAGAAGGTGTAGATATAATTTTAAGATACGAATCTTTGGAAAAAGATTTTATGCAAATACAAACATTAGTAAATTGTAATGAACCTTTAACACAACAGATACACAATTATAAAGAAAAAACAATAACAGAATATTCTACAGAATATATTAGATGCATAAAAAAACATTTTCATAAAGATTTAGATTATTTTGAATACACTCCTTAGATAAATAATAGTAGCATATAATGGAAATACAATGACTAAAAAATTAGAAGATCTACTTAATTTGCCGGATGCAAAAGAGATAGTTGAACAAGCAGAGTCTCAACAAGAAGATCAAAAACAGTATGAAATAGAGCAAGCTCAAACTTTTAGAGATATTGCAGACTTTGATAAAATCAATGCTGCACTTCCTGCTGTAAAAGGCCTAGGCGAAATGGCAGATAAAGAATTGAATGAAGTTGCAGATAAAGCTATGCAAGCATACGAAGACCTAATGGATTTAGGCATGAATGTTGAAAGCCGTTATAGTGGTAGAGTTTTCGAAGTTGCAGGAGGAATGTTAAAAACAGGTCTTGATGCTAAAGTTGCCAAGTTAGATAAAAAACTGAAAATGGTTGAACTACAACTTAAAAAAGAAAAAATGGACAAAGAAGGCGGAGTTGACGGCGATATTGTAAGCGGCGAAGGCTACGTTGTTACAGACAGAAATAGTCTATTAGAGAAGCTTAAAGGGCTTGATAAAGATAAATAATATATAAACATAGGATCATTGCGCAATGAGATCATTTAAAGATATATTACTAGAGTCTAAAAAGACTTATGAATTTAAAATAGGCATAGCAGGCGATTGCCCACAAGAATGTGTAGACATGCTTGAAACTGCCCTTAAGAAGTTTAACGTAACAAATATGACGTCAGGAAAGAAAACACCTATCCAAGAACGTCCATTAGACTTTCCTCAATTACAAAATATGGAAGTTACATATTTTGAAGCAACAGTAGAATATCCAACTACTTCACAGGTACTACAAGAATATTTAGGAAAATGCTGCGGAGTAGATCAGAGTCATATCATTGTGCGCAATATGAATGATCCTAGAGAAGAATATCAAGAAGCCAAAGACGATGAACCATACGAAGCTATGTTAACAACAGAAGAACTAGGCGGAGAGTCTGCCCAGGAAGACGTAGCAGGTAATCGTGTTATGGATTTGTTAAAAGAATTAGAAACTGCTCGTAAAGAACGCGACCACGATGCAGCAGCAGGTGCACCACAAGGTGAATCCCAAGATATTGGCGATACAGAAAACAGTAAAGCGGTCGTCGGAGGTTAATACAATGAATATGAAAAATTTAATTCAGAAAATGACTGATATTGAAAATGCAAACAAAGAGCAGTTAAATGAAGCTGCAACTATTTCAATAAGTGCAGAAACAGGCGCAGAGATTGCAGATATGATTGCAGCTATGCAAGGACACGCAGGAGTAGGGCCAAAACCAGTACCGGCAGATATGCCGATGCCAATGCGTACTGATATTGATAAGTTCCGTGCAGCAATGGACGACGATCCAAAAATTCCAGGACGTGACGATGTAGAAGGCGATCAAGATTTAAATGCAGGACTAATTGGTGCCCTAGCAGGCGGCGCATTAGGTTCAGCAGCAGGTGCAGCAACAGGTGCAACAGGCGCACTAGCAGCAAAAGGCGGCGCCCTGGGTGCCAAAGCAGGCGGTGCACTAGCTGCCAAAGCAGCAGGTGCCGGGGGATGGCTTGGAAAACAGGTCAGCCAAAAAGCAGCTGATATAGGATCTAATATAGGTAAAGCAGTAGGCAGTTCAATACCAGGAGCAGCAGGAGCAGCTATCGGTGATAAAATGACCGACAATATTGAAGAAGATGCTGATCCTAAAGTTGCGTCAATGATTGCTAAGTTTGTAGACGAAATGGATACAGATATGATGTACTATGGCCAACCTGACGTTGCTAAAGTAGGTGCATTAATCAAACAAGGTAATATAGAGGATGCTGCTGGAGAAATGGCAGATGCTATGGCTGATCAAGATGGCGGTAGTGATAAGTTTGATATGGTAATGCAGAGAGCCCAAGAATACATTGAAGATTATATGGACGATATGGATGAAGGTTATGACAACGAGCCAGAACCAGAATACCAAGATCACAAGCATATGACTAAAGATTTAAGCGGTGGTATTAACCGCGAAAAGAAAATGTATGCTAAAGCACAAGATGGCGATAATGCTCTTGCTGTAGAAACCATCAAAGCAGCACTTATGAAAGCTCTTTCAGAAAAGAAAAAGCCAGACGCAAATAAGAATGGCATTCCAGATTATGCGGAAGATGGCAAAGGTCCAAACGATCTAAAGAAGAAAAAGAAAACAAACGAAGCAGAATTTAAGAAAACTGGCAGAGATGGCGACGGCTCAGCAAAGTTTGATGAAATGGGCTGCAAAGAAGAAATGAAAAAGTTAAACGCAAGTGGCTGTGCTAAAATGGAAATGTATAAAAAAGTACATGAAAAGTATGGTTGTAGCAAAGGCAAGTTCGAAAAACTATACGCAAGTAATTGTAATTAATTTCCCCAGCAAATCAATAGGCTCTTAGGAGCCTATTTTTTTGGATAAGTATTAGTATGAGCAAAAGTTTAGATGGTGTATTAACCAAAAAGGCTAATACTAAAGAAACATATACAGAAGAGCAAATACAAGATTTGATGCAATGCATGGATCCTGATAATGGCTACTTGTATTTTGCACGTAAATTTGCGTACATCCAACATCCTGTAAAAGGTAAGCTATTGTTTGAGCCTTACAATTATCAACTAGGCTTAATGGATACATATCATAACTATCGTTTTAATATTAACATGATGCCTAGACAGACAGGCAAAACAACTTGTGCTGCTATCTATCTTGCTTGGTATGCAATGTTTAATCCAGATCAAACTATTCTTATTGCTGCACACAAATACACAGGTGCACAGGAGATCATGGCACGTATACGTTATGTGTATGAAACTTGCCCTGATCACATTAGAGCAGGTGTTACAAGCTACAACAAAGGTAGCATAGAGTTTGAGAATGGTAGTAGAATTGTAAGTCAAACAACAACAGGCAACACAGGACGTGGTATGTCTATCTCGCTACTATACTGTGACGAGTTTGCGTTCGTACAACCTAATATTGCTGAAGAATTTTGGACTTCAATATCTCCTACACTAGCAACAGGTGGTCGTGCTATTATTACTAGTACACCAAATAGTGATGAAGATACCTTTGCTACTATTTGGAAGCAAGCAGAACAGCGTTTTGATAATCACGGTAATGAACAAGAAGTAGGTATCAACGGTTTTCGTTCATTTATGGCACATTGGGACGAACATCCTGATAGAGACGAAAAGTGGAAAGAAGATGAAATTGGACGCATTGGCGAAGAAAAGTTTAGACGTGAGTATGGCTGTGAGTTTCTAGTATTTGATGAAACACTAATTAACTCAATCAAACTAGCAACCATGGAAGGCGGGTCACCGATTATAAACATGGGTCAAACACGTTGGTATAAAAAACCATCTAACCAGTACACCTATGCAATTGCACTAGATCCTTCAATGGGCACAGGAGGAGATTATGCGGCAATACAGGTATTCGAATTACCTACATACGAACAAGTTGCTGAATGGCAGCACAATCAAACTGCTATACCTGGACAGATAAGAGTGCTTGCAGATATTTGTAAATACATTGAAGAATGTACACAAAACCCACAAGGTATTTATTGGAGTGTAGAAAACAATGGGTTGGGAGAAGCCGCGCTTATCGTTATCAATGACTTTGGGGAGGAAAATATCCCTGGTTTGTTTGTTAGTGAACCCATTAGAAAGGGACACGTCAGAAAGTTCCGCAAAGGATTCAACACAACCCACAGTACCAAAGTTACAGCTTGTTCCAGACTCAAAACAATGATAGAAAATGACAAAATGGTTATACATTCAAAGCCATTTATATCTGAACTAAAAGGATATGTTGCAACAGGATCTAGTTACCAAGCTAAAAGCGGTATGACAGATGATTTGATAAGTGCAACATTATTAGCAATAAGGATGATGAGTGTTTTGAAGGATTGGGATCCAAGAGTATACAATACATTTAACCAAGCAGAAGATATTGAAGATTATGATCCTCCAATGCCAATCTTCATTAGCAGCAATTATTGATAAATACATTATGCAGAAATTTGACAGAATAAGTGAAGATCTTTTTAAAAAATTGCGTGGAAAATTTCCAGCGATTACAATAGGCGATGCTGAAGGCAATGTAACAAATGAACCTTCAGAAGCTAGATTCTTTGATTTTTCTTATAACAATGACGGAACGGATATTGGAAAAGTTAGTATAAGTATTTCGGAACAAGAAGGACTCACTGTAATTTATTCTAATGATATTGTTGAATTTCAAGATGATATAACAAAGAAACAATGGTTTAATTTTTTAAAAGAACTAAGAGTCTTTAGTAAAAAAAGATTACTTGATTTCAGTATCAGAGACATAAACAAATCAAACTTAACAAAAAAAGATTATAAGTTTTTAGCAACAAATCGGTCTGGGGACGGAAAAATGACAGAATCAAAACTATATGGCACTAGTCGTGTAAGCTATCAAAAAGTAGGCGAAGCACGTATTATAATCAAACATACAGAAAGTATTAACCAGGAAAGTGCCACAGGTAGAACACAAAAGATTGGAAAAATTTATATTGAATCTCCCGAAGGTGAAAGATTTAAATATCCATACAAACATCTAAGTGGTGCAAGAGCAATGGCACGTCACGTAGCAGAAGGCGGAAACACATACGACGATTTTGGTAAGCATATTGTAGGCCTATCAGAAGAAATGGCAAAGCTACGTAAGTTTAAAAACTATATGAGCCGTTCAGCTGTAATGGCAGAAAGCCTAGCAGGATATACAGATATTGTCAAAGAACGTATTGCTACAGTTAAAAAAGAAATAGCGTCATTACAAAAGCCAGCATACTACAAAGAAGCATTTGAAACATTTAATCCCCCAGTACTAGAAGATGTTCCAAGTGATGTTGCTGAAAACTGGATAGACGAACTAACTATTAAGCAGTTTAATGAAGAACTACAAGATATCTTCCCATACATATACAACCTAGTAAAAGAAGGTACAAAGGCCAAAGAACTAGGTCCAGATGATGTACTAGGAGAGTCAGAAGAAGAATTAGACGAAGTTGCTCCGCTTATAGCAGCAGGTGTAATGGCCGCAGCTAGAGCAGCAATTCCGCAACTATCGAGAATGGGTGCTTCAATATTAGCCAAAAGAGGTGCTGCAATAAAAGCTGCAAAAGCCCGCATTGCTGCAAGAGCCGCAGGACAAACAGCCGGACAAGCAGTTGGGCAAGCAGCCGGACAAGTTGCAAGAAGCGCAGGACAAGCAGCTGGACAAGTTGCAAGAGGCGCAGGAAACTATATTGCAAAAAATCCAGGAACAACCGCAGCACTGGGCGGTGCTGCTTATGTTGGAAAGCAAGTAAGCGATACTATAGATGATTTAGCAACTAGTGCAGAAGAACTTATGGATAAAGCTTCTCAAGGTATTAATGGTATACAAGACGAAATTTCAGCATTTTTAGGCGGCGGCGCTCTTAGACAAATTGGAGCATCAGCAGCTAAATATGGACTACCTGTACTTGCAGTTATTGCTATATTATATGGTGGCAAGAAAGTAATAAATTGGTTAATGGGCAAAGGCGACGAACCTAGAACAGAAGAAATTGAATTTGACGAAGGCGAACGTCACGGCAATAGTAAGATTTATGATAAGTGCCGCGACGGTTGGCGTAAAAAACCAGGTGCAACAAGAGGATCTAAAGGTTCTTGCATTCCAGAAGAAACTGCATTAGAACAAGGCTTTGAAGAAATGATGGGTCAGTTTAGCGAAGCTGAAAATGATCTAGAAGAAGCATATATCAAAACACGCAAAGACGCTGTAGAAGCATTAGGTCGTTTGCGTGGCATTGGTAAAAAGATTGAAACAGGCAAAGACACATATGATGGCAACTTAGCCAATGAATATGTAAGTGATGTATACGATGTATACAGTTGGATGGATAGCAAATTAGGTATTAGCGGTATGAATGATCCTAAGCTAAAGGAAGTTCTAGAACCTGTTATGCAGTTACGTGGCGAAGCTAAGAAATTAGAAACTAAGCCAGGCAGCGGTGAAAATGCACGTTTTGGTAATCAAATTGTAAATGCATTATATCCATTGATGGTTTATATTAGAGATGTAATGGAAGATCCAAAAGACGAATCTAAAGGCAAAGATCTTGACAAGGACGGCGATATTGATTCAGATGATTATATGAAGGCAAAAGATATTGCTATTAAAAAGGCAATGGGAAAAGATGACGAAGAAGACGTCAAAGAACAAAAGACACCATTAGGCGAGTTTATACTATCATACTATGACAGAGAAACAGGCCTGTTTCCAAAAGGCGAGACCGCAGTATTAACTATGGTTGAGAAAGACTACGGCGAAGAGTTCATAGAACCGGCAAAGGCTTTCATTGAACAGGTACAAGCACTCTTCGATGAGTATCAGATGCATACACAACCACAGCAGTTGGATACAGAAGAGTTTGACAGAATGAAGGAGCTTGCAGGTTTACGCTAACCTGCAAGACTCCTATACAGGAGCAGTAAATGGCTATTACAACTACAGAAGAATTAAAAACAAGATGTTTGGAACTTGTTGCAAGAGGAGACAAACCTTATCCAGGAATGGTTGCAGCAATTGTACAAGAATTGAAAGAGGGTGGTTCTAAGTTGACTATGCAAGAATGTTCATACGCACTAAGAGATGCATATGTAGACGGATTTATTACAGAAAAGTATCTTAGAGATCTTCTACAAAAAGATGGCGTAGAATACGATTAAAAAATAATTAAATAAATAGTTGACAAGATAAATAAACGAGTGTAGTATTATAACTGTGCTACACAAATATAGGCACAAAGCACATAGGCATAACAATAGGAGGCATAACTATGGCATCATTAGCAGAAATCCGAGCAAAGCTCAAAGAACAAGAAGCACGTTCATCAGGTGCATCAAACGGCCCAAGCGGCCCTAACCCAATTTACCCATTCTGGAATATTAAAGAAGGCGAAAGCGCAACTATGCGTTTCTTACCTGACGGTGACGCCGATAATACTTTCTTTTGGAAAGAGCGTCTGATGATTAAACTTCCTTTTAGCGGAGTAAAAGGCGACACAGGTTCGCGTCCAGTACAAGTACAAATTCCATGTATGGAAATGTACGGCGAGACATGTAACATTCTTAATGAAGTACGTGGCTGGTTTAAAGATCCAAGTCTAGAAGATATGGGTCGTAAGTATTGGAAAAAGCGTTCGTATATCTTCCAAGGCTTTGTAACGGACAATCCGCTAGCCGATGATGAAGCACCCGACAATCCAATTCGTCGCTTTATTATTGGTCCACAAATCTTCCAGATCATTAAGCAGGCGCTTATGGATCCAGACATGGAAGAGTTGCCAACAGATTATACTGCTGGTGTTGACTTCCGTCTTAATAAAACTTCAAAAGGCGGTTATGCAGATTATGGCACATCTAATTGGGCACGTAGAGAGCGTCCATTGAGTGATGTAGAAATGGCTGCAATTAACGAACACGGCTTGTTTAATCTTTCAGATTTCCTTCCCAAAAAGCCAGACGAAACTGCTGTCAAGGTGATGCAGGAAATGTTTGAAGCGTCAGTAGACGGTGAAGCATACGATGCAGATCGTTGGAGCAATTACTTCCGTCCAAGCGGCATGGCTGCACGTACAGGTGATCCTAATGTAGCGACATCTAATGGTACTGCAACTAGTCAAACTGCTCCTGCTCCGGTAGCAGAGGCAGCACCAGTTGTTGAACCTACTCCAGAACCTGAAGCTGCTCCAGCAGCAGAAGCGACAGGAGATGCCGGCGGTGCGCAAGACATTCTTGCAATGATCCGAGCACGTCAAGGACAGTAATATATTATGGGGGAGCAATCCCCCATTTTGCTTTTTAGATTAGGAGATTAATTATGGCTAATAAGGCATTCGATCCTACTAAGTTTCGAACATCGCTAACGAAATCCATTACAGGCATGAGTGCAGGATTTAACGATCCTACTGATTGGATTAGCACAGGTAACTTTGCACTCAACTATCTTATTTCAGGTGATTGGAACAAAGGTATTCCGCTAGGCAAAGTAAGCGTATTTGCAGGCGAATCTGGTGCAGGTAAGTCTTATATCTGTTCAGGCAACATTGTAAAGTCAGCACAAGATCAAGGTATCTTTGTAGTTCTTATTGACTCAGAGAACGCACTTGACGAAGCGTGGCTACAAGCACTTGACGTAGATACTTCAGAAGATAAACTGCTAAAACTTAATATGTCAATGATTGATGACGTAGCAAAGACTATTAGTACGTTTATGGCAGACTACAAAGCAATGAACGAAGAAGATCGTCCTAAGGTATTGTTTGTAGTTGACTCACTAGGCATGTTGCTAACACCTACAGACGTTGACCAGTTTAACAAAGGTGATATGAAAGGTGATATGGGTCGTAAGCCTAAAGCACTAACAGCACTTGTTCGTAACACCGTTAATATGTTTGGTTCGCACAATGTAGGCTTAGTAGCAACTAACCACACTTATGCATCGCAAGATATGTTTGACCCAGATGATAAAATCTCAGGCGGTCAAGGCTTTATCTACGCATCATCTATCGTAGTTGCAATGAAGAAGTTGAAACTTAAAGAAGATGAAGACGGTAACAAGATCAGTGAAGTGCGTGGTATTCGTGCCGCTTGTAAGGTTATGAAAACACGTTATGCTAAACCGTTTGAAGGTGTACAAGTTAAGATTCCATACGAAACAGGTATGAATCCATATAGCGGACTGCTTGAGCTGTTTGAAGCAAAAGGTGTTATTGTTAAGCAAGGCAATCGTCTAAAGTATGAAACAATTGACGGTGAAGAACTATTAGAATATCGTAAAAACTGGAACGGTGAACTACTCGATAAAGTTATGTCAGATTACTTAATTAAGGAGGCTTCTGTGGTAAATACCTCTGAAGTTGACGAAGAAGCAACTGATGTAGAACTAATCGAGGAAACAGTAGCCAATGAGTGAAGACCAAATTGCAGATATTTGGACCATGTTTAAGGAATATCTAGATAAAAAACAGATAGATGTTATAGCAGAAAAATATATAGATTTACTTGCAGATTACGGTGTAGATGATCAAGTATTCAAAGAAGCTATCGGTCACGATAGAGTCCTTGACGAAGCTATAAGTTATTATTTAGATTTAGATAACGTAGATGATGATTACGACGAATGGGATGATTAATGGGTTGGTACAGCGAAGTAAGTCGCGACATAAACAAAATACCTGATGCAATACAGTACTTTGAGACAGAACTTGCAATAGCAAAAAATGAATGTAAACTTGTAGGCAATGTTGAAAAGTCGGCGGCAGCAATGCCCGGTATTGTAGAACATCGTTTTAATCAACTTCAAGAAATTGAAGCCATACTAAATTATTTGAACATTGAGCTACGTAGACTGCGTAGCTCTTTCTTCAAAAAATATCTTGAAAATTATCAACGAGCTCTGTCTAGTCGTGACGTAGAAAAATACGTTGACGGCGAGGCAGACGTTGTTGACTATGAAAAGATTATCAATGAGTTTGCACTAATGCGTAACAAATGGTTAGGAGTCTTAAAGGCCCTTGATCAAAAGCAATGGCAAATAACAAATGTTGTAAAATTACGTGTTGCAGGTATGGAAGATGCTACGTTATGAAAACCTACATAATACGTTTAGAGGAAAATCCACATTCTTGTAGAATGGCACAAGAGTGTTTTGATCAGGCTGTAAAGGTCGGTCTTACTCCAGAATATTTCAAAGCTATAAACGGATTAGATGCGAAAAAACATTACGAACTTACAGGCATACAAGCAAAGAAAAAGTTAAAAAAAGGTAAACTAGGCGTACTAGGTTGCTTTTTTAGTCATTACTATATTTGGCAAGAATGTATCAAAATAAAAAAGCCAATATTAGTATTAGAACACGACGGTTTTATGTTACGTCCACTTCCAGAAAATATAGTACACCAATTTAACGACGTTCTTAAATTAGACAGACTTGATCCGTATAGTAATTCTTATAATAGATCTATAGAAGAAGAAGCTGGACTAGATTTACGTATAGAAAAATATGTTAATTTAAGTCCTAAAAATCCTGTGAAATTAGGTACTGGCAATTATTTCAAAGGGGCATATGCATATATCATCAAACCCCAAGGTGCCCACAAACTTGTTCAACACATTAGAAAAGAAGGACACATTACCGCTGACCAACAGATAGGAGATTGGGTATTGGAAACTAATACAACTGTTCCTAGTGTTGCTAGATTACATCCTTTTTATAGTGAAGGTTCGAATATAAAAACACATAGCCTTACTTCAAATCTAGGAAAAGTATAATGTATAATGCATGGTGGCTAACAAAGGACAAAAACTTTGGAGATTTACTTACACCTTATATCTTAGATTATTTTAATATTGATTATACACCTACTAAAATTGAAGATGCCCAACTACTGTGTATAGGATCAATTGCAAGACATGCAAAAGACGGCACAATTGTATTAGGTTCTGGCATGATAAATGGCCGTAAAGAAAAATTAAATCCAAACGCAGACTGGAGATTTGTGAGGGGTCCTTATACTAGACAACGTGTATTAGACTGCGGAGGCAGCTGTCCTGAAATATATGGCGATGCAGCAATGCTATTGCCATTGTTATGTCCAGCAGAAGAAAAGAAATATGACGTTGGTATTGTTCCACATTTTGTTGACTACGATTACGTCAAAGAGTATTATCCTAACTATAAAATCATTAATGTAATAAATGACGATCCTTTAGAAGTTGCTAAAGAAATATCTCAATGCAAGAAAATTATTAGTAGTTCTTTACACGGAATTATTGCAGCTCACGCATATGGAATACCTGCTGCTTGGGTAGAATTTTCTGATAAAATAAAAGGAGATAAAATTAAGTTCAAAGATCATTATGCTGCGTTAGGATTGATTGCTACAATTTCTACAGTAGATCATCCTGTGTTTACAGTTGGACAATTAAATTTAAATCCAATTATAAATATTTTAAAAAGCTTATAGAAGGAAAATAAATGGCGCATTTTGACTACATTATAGACAAGATACACAGAGCTGACTTTGTTGAAAGTCCGTTTAAATATCTATATATAGAAAATTTCTTTAATCAAGAGGACTTTGAATTAATTACTTCAGATAAACAAATAAATTTACAAAAATATAATTCTACCGAGGAATTAATTGAAGACCTTCAATCGAAAAAATACAAACCTGTTCCTTTTCCAGGATGCACAACATCAGTTAATGAATATTTAGATTGGTATAACAATTCTACAACTACAGGATTTCATAATGATGACTTGTTAGAAGGATTTGGAATGAGTATGCGTCTAAGATCCTATGCTAACGAAAAGATACAAGAATTAATGAACTTTTTGAATTCAGATACCTTTCATAATGTAATTAAGGAAAAGTTTGGGAAAACAAAAAAAACAATAGTCGAAACTGCTATACAAAAATATCTTTCGGGATATGAAATTAGTCCACATCCTGACATTAGAACAAAATGTTTAACATACATGATAAACATCAACACTGATACAGCATTGTCTGAAAAACTAGACTTACATACTCATTTTATGTCATTTAAAGATAGTAAATCAAACATATATGACTATTGGAAAGATAATACAGCAGTAGATCGATGCTGGGTGCCGTGGGATTGGTGTGAGACCAATTTTCAACATGTAAAGAACAATTCTATTACAATGTTTGCTCCTGATAATAATACATTACATGCAGTAAAGTTAAAATACGATCATAAAGTAATACAACGAACACAAATATACGGAAATCTATGGTATGATACAAAAAAAGGAAAATCTTCTTCGTGGAAGGATTTAGAACAAGTATGAGTAAAATTGCTTTAGAAGGAAAATATCAAGGACACGACGGCGGCGCAAAAAAAAGGATAGGAAGATCTTTTTATAGAGGAGAGTATGTAAATTTTAATCCTTACTTAAAAGACTTCGAACAAGAAAATTTTCTTGATAACTATCTGTTTAAAGGTTGGAAACCTGATAATAAAATTATTACCAAAAACACTAAGGTTACAGCATTTGGTAGTTGTTTTGCAAGCAACATTGCTAACCATTTAAGTAATGCAGGGTATTCGTTATCAAAAGACGAACAACCTGATATCTATATTAGTTCTATGGGTGAAGGTCTTGTAAACACATTTTCACTTCTACAACAATTTGAATGGGCACTAGAAGATAAGACGCCAACACAAGCATTATGGCACGGTTACAAAGCAGAAGATTACGGTTATTCAGATGAGATCAAAGAAAAAACAAAAGAAGCATTTTTAAATACAGAATTTTTTATTATCACATTAGGACTATCTGAGATATGGTATGACGAAGTAACTGGCGAAGTATTTTGGAGAGCTGTACCACAGGACAAAGTTGATCCAAGCAGGCATAAATTTAGAGTGTGTACATTATTAGAAACAAAAGAAAATCTACAAAAAATTTATAACATAATACGCAAGCACATACCAAATGCAAAGCTGCTGTTTACTCTAAGTCCTGTACCTTTAGCAGCTACTTTCCGACCAGTAAGTTGTATGAGTGCTAACAGTGTATCCAAATCAATATTAAGAGCTGCACTAGATGAATTTTATAGAGACAATTGGTCTGATGTAAACACCAAGTTGTTTTATTTTCCAAGTTACGAAATTGTTACAGAATTGTTCTTCCAAAAATTTAAAGAAGACAATCGACATCCTAAAGACGAAATTATTGCAATGATAATGAACTTATTCGAGTACTACTATTGTGATACTAAAATGAGTAATATTGAACAAACATATAAAAAATTAAGAGAAGAAAACAAAAATCAAATAACTTGATAATCATTATATACCCACATAAATATCTACATGAAAGTAGTATTGGTTACAGGCGGCTTTGATCCGTTACACAGTGGTCACATAGAATATTTTAAAGCAGCAAAAGAATTAGGCGATCACCTTGTTGTAGGTGTGAATAGTGATGCATGGCTTACACGTAAAAAGGGTAAAGCATTTATGCCCTTTGAAGAACGTTGTGCAATAATTAAAGAACTAGATTGTGTAAATGAAGTTATAGGATTCAATGACGATGACGATACTGCCTGTGCTGCAATATTTCAAGTGCTGTCCACTGTAGGCAGTCAAACTAAAGTCGTATTTGCTAACGGCGGCGATAGAACCAAAGACAACATTCCTGAAATGATATATGACGATGTTGAATTTGTATTTGGTGTTGGTGGCGAAGATAAAAAGAATTCAAGCAGTTGGATACTCAAAGAATGGAGTCAACCTACTACTGAACGTGCCTGGGGCAAATACACTGTGCTACACAAAGGTGACGGTTGGCAGGTAAAACAATTAGCGTTTTATGCAGGTAAAGCATTAAGCGACCAACGGCATTTTAAACGTTCTGAACATTGGCATGTGGTAGAAGGTGAAATAAAAATGATCCTTGAATATACAAACGGACTACGCCATACAAAAAGATTAACAGCAGGCGATAGTATAGATATTCCTATGCTAACATGGCATAAAGCAAGTAATATAGGCGATGTTACTGCAAAAGTAATTGAAGTATGGATGGGGAACCATTTAACAGAAGACGATATTGAAAGAAGAGATTAATGAAAGTATTTGTAGGATATGACACTAGAGAAGATATTGCTTACCAAGTTTGTAAACACAGTATTGAAACTAAGAGTAAACTAGCCGATGTACGTCCCCTAAAACAACAGGAATTACGTGATGCAGGATGGTATACTAGACCAATAGATAAACTTGCAAGTACAGAGTTTACATTCACACGTTTTCTAATACCAGAGCTTACCAACTTTAAAGGTTGGGCATTGTTTATGGATTGCGATATGATCCTTACAACAGACATCAAAGAACTGTTTGATCAAGCAGATCCAAAGTATGCAGTGATGTGTGTGCAACATGATTATACACCTAAAGAAGGCACAAAGATGGATGGACAAAAGCAAACTATCTATCCACGTAAAAACTGGTCAAGTGTAATGTTGTTTAACTGTGGTCATCCAAGCAATGCTGCATTAACACAAGACTTAGTTAATGATCCAGAAATAAACGGAGCATATCTACACAGATTTAGTTGGTTAAAAGATGAAGAAATTGGAGAATTGGATCACACTTGGAATTATCTTGTTGGTGTTTATGACGATATAGAAACACCAAAACTAATACATTATACAGAAGGAGGACCGTGGTTTGAAAACTATAGAAACTGTGAATTCAGTGATCTATGGAAACAAGAACTTGCGGACATGATGAATGGGTAAAGTAGCAGCTATAGACAGTAAAGGCGGAAACAATTATCATAAGAAAGGGCACGAATACGATCCGTATTTGCGCAGTTTTATGATAGGAGTAGATGGAAAGGAATCTACTTGGGAAGCTGAAGAGGATACTGATAGTATCCTTATTGTACGTGGCCTAGGCGGCGGTAGTCAAAAAGCTATAAAACGTTGTTGGAGTACAGGGAGGCCTTTCTATGCAATCGATACAGGATATTTTGGTAATGACAAACACAAAAGATGGCATCGTATAACATATAATGCGCTACAAAATATGGAGTCTATTATAGATAGACCAGATGATAGGTTAAAGTTACAGTTAGGGGATTGGGAAAATATATACAAACCTTTTACGCCAGGCGAAAAAATTCTAGTATGTCCTCCGAGTGACAAAGTAATGAATATGTTTAATCAAGGCACTGCCGAAGAATGGACTAAAAAATGTGTTGCACAAATAAGAAAAATAACCAATAGACCCGTTGTAATCAGAATGAAGCCTATTAGAAGTGAACGTATCAGCACAAAGACAATACAAGACGCACTAGCAGATGACATACACTGTTTAGTAACATACAATAGTATTGCTGCTACCGAAGCATTGATGGAAGGCAAGCCTGCTATTACGCTAGGTCCAAATGCAGCTCAACTTGTATGCGAAACAAAACTGGAAAATATAGAAAATCCACGTATACCTAGTGAAAAGCAAATGTATGCCTTCATGAAGCACCTGTCTTATGCACAATTTACGCAAGCCGAGATGGAGGACGGTACTGCTTGGAAGATATTAACGGAGCGTAGATAATGGGTACAAAGGTTGCAAGCTATCTAATGGGTATACCTCCAGGAAATAAAAATCCTGAAAAACCTGCAATTATAGTTAACTTCATAGAAGGTGTATGGAAGAGCGGCGACGAAGGAACAATTGTCACAGATTACAATCCTGTTGATGCAGATGTTGCTGTAGTACAAGGATTTGTGCACCCTGGCAGTAAAAAGATGCCGCATTTAGATTTGCGTAAAAGAGTTTTTGATAAACAACAAATCGAAGGCAAAAGAAGCATCATTGTCGATAGTAATTTATTTTTATCTTATGATCCAGATAATACAAAAAAATATTTAAGGTACAGCTATGACGGCGTATTTCCTAATACAGGCGAGTATTGTAATGATTTGCCTGATCCTTCGAGATGGGAACAAATAAAAAGAGACATAGGAATAGAACTACAAGTACCAAGATATCATGGCAAGTATATTTTAATTTGCTGTCAGCGTGACGGTGGTTGGAGTATGGATGGCCAGCCAGTTATGCCATGGCTTGTAAGAACAATTAATATAATTAGAAAGTTTTCCGATCGTATGATATTAGTTAGATTTCATCCTGGTGATAAAAACCGAATTCAGCATATAAGAGCTCTGCAACGATATAGATTACCTGGCGTAGCACCTAGTAATTGATGGTTTATTAAAAGATCTAAAGAATGCTTATGCAGTTATTAATTACAACAGTAGTCCGGCTGTTGTAGCAGCAATAGAAGGAATTCCTACATTTGTTTTAGATCCTGATCGTAGTCAAGCAGCAGACGTATCACATCATAGTCTAAGCGAATTAGAAAATCCAAGAGAATTTGATAGAGAATCGTGGATTAGAAAAATGGCTCAGATGCACTGGACATTAGACGAACTTAAAGACGGAACAGCATGGAGGCACCTAAGACAATGGGCCAAGAAATAATAGTAGTAACAACTTTCCATCCAGAAGGAATGGAAGTATATGGACAACGTTTTATAGATAGCTTTGCACAAAACGTTGCTAAACGTATCAAATTAGTCGTTTACGCAGAGGACTGTACGCCAGTTAACCCTGACCCTAACCAAATTACTATACTTGATGCAAAGCAAGAATTACCTAAACTAAATGCATTTAAAGAACGTTGGAAAGATGATCCAAAGGCAAATGGTATCCCGCCAGATAATATAAAAGCTAAACGTCCAAGAGATTGGCACAAAGAATTTAAATGGCATGCGATACGTTTTGCAAATAAAGTATATGCAGTGTTTGATGCTTGTGCAAAAAATTATGGCACAGGTAGATGGATCGTTTGGATGGATGCAGACACATATGTACATAGTCCGTGGAGTCTTAAACAGTTTGAAGAACTACTGCCTTATAACAATTGGCTAACATATGTAGGTCGCGGCAAAGGATCTCAAACATGGCCAGAATGCGGATTTTATGGTATTAACATGAATCATCCAGTAGGTTGTAGTTTTGTAGAAGCGTTTGAACGTATGTATGAAGATGCAGACAACGGTATCTTTACACTAGAAGAATGGCACGACAGTTATGTGTTTGGCGAATTATTAAACAAAAATTTTGCAGACTTCAAAGACAAGGCACTAGATTATAGTGCTAACATATACAATAAAACTGCAAAAACTGGCGGCGGCGGACATCCCTTGATAAACAGTGAATTAGGTAAATGGATCGACCATATGAAAGGCGCCAGAAAATTTGACGGCAAATCAAAACGTAAAGATCTAATGGGCAATAGAACTGAACCTTACTGGCAAACAGTAAAATGATTTTTTGTTTATATACAGATTACGGTGCATTGAATAGTAAGCCTGTATTTGAAGCATTTGCACACAGCCTTATTGATGCAGGACATACTGTAATTTATAACGAACCGTATAGAGTAATGAATCATTACAATAATTACGATGTGGCTGTAATATGGAGTGTTTTATGGAATGGACGAATGTCCTCCAATCAGCAAGTATGGGAAGTAAATAGAAACAATAACAGACCTGTAATTGTACTGGAAGTAGGTGGCATACAGAGAGGTACTACATGGAAGGTAGGATTGAATGGAATCAATAGAGATGCTTATTGGGGGATTGATAATAATAGCGATAGCCGTGTCCGTTTACTTGGACTTGAAGTAAAACCTTGGCGTACGGACGGCGAGTATATTCTTATATGTGGTCAACACGATAAAAGTTTGCAATGGCAAAACATGCCACGTATGAGCAATTGGTTTTTAAACACATACGACGAAATACGCAAACACACAGACCGTCCTATAATATTCAGACCGCATCCACGCTGTAGACTTGAACATATAGAACGTGGGTTGCGTTATGTAGAAAGACAGGAACCTCGACATGTTACTAATACTTACGACGACTTTGATATGGGCTTTAATAATGTTTGGGCTACTATCAGTTACTCAAGTAACCCGGGCATACACAGTATCATTAACGGAGTGCCTGCTTTTGTTAGTACTCACAGTCTTGCTTACCCTGCAGGCAATGATATTGATTTTTTACATACTATAGAACAGCCTCTAATGCCAGATAGAACACAATGGCTCAACGACTATGCTTGGACAGAATATACTATAGAAGAAATTAAAAACGGTGTTCCACTTAAACGATTGACAAATATGATTTTTTAAGTTATACTTAATGTATGACAAATATTACTACTATCGAAGATTGTTTAGAACTTGTTGCAGGTCTACAGTTAGGACCTAAAATACAAATAGAGTCTAGTGATATAACAATTATGCATAGCATTGCTAGGCAAGTGTTTAAAGGCACAGCTCTCACAGACCGTCAATTTGCTCTTATGAAGCAAAAACTCACTGTATACAAAGATCAATTTATTAATATAGACTGCGATTTTGATTTTGTAATTGAGCAACTGCGACAGCCTTTAAGAGAAATTGATCGTAGTAAGTATATAAAAATTTGTAATCCGTCTGAAGATGAAATTCCATTGGCTGGAATTGATAATGATCAGCAATGGATTAAAGTAAGATTTCCGTTTAAAAAATCTTTGATAATCTTAGTAAATGACATTGCTAGTGCAGAAAATTATTATCATAAAAAAGGTTCACATGAACACTTTTATGCTTTGACTGATTTAAACACAGATCTAATATTAGGAAAGTTTATAGATAAAGGATTTGAAATTGATCAAGAGTTGTTAGACAGATACAACGATATTCAAAAAATTAAAGAAAACAAAACAAATTATATTCCTTATTTTGATGGAGAAAATATTTGTAATCTAAATGCCAATGCTATACATTTTTTAAAGAAAGAAATTGGAGAAATATCAAAGGATAATTTTACTAAAGTTGCTGACAGAAGTTTGAGGTATGGATATCAAGTAGATAAAAAAGAATGTGTAAGTATTGTTGAAAAAATTGCATATAGAAATAGTACATCAGTTCATATTAAACCAAGCAAGCACAATTTGCAAGAAGTTCTTATGGCATTACATACCTTAGATAGATTTCCACTTGTAGTTTTATTAAATGAAAATCAAGCATTAAGTCAATTAGATAGTGTATACAAAATATTTAGAGACGTAATTCCTAGCTCACAGCAAGCAGTCATGTTTAGAAAAACAGGTTATGATGATTTCAATGTTTATGTAAAAGATAAATCTTTAAACAATTGGGTTGACAACAATACAAAAATAGTGTATATTAATGCTAAGAAAGTGCCAAAAGTACTCTTGAGTTCGGGGTGGAATCCTATTACAGCAATATGTTTTGATAGTTTTAGTTCTAGAGAAATAGAAGCTTATGTAAGTTTTAACGCAGATTTGTTTATAACTTATGAAGAAAGTCTTAGTCCGTTTGCAAATAGATCTAGCTCGTATATAAGACGTTATGGAATTTAAATGGCTAGTTGTAGATTAATAATTGAAGATGAAGTAAACATCAAGCTAGAAGGACTAGAGGTAGATGTACGACGAAAACTAGCCAGTGCTCTTAAGTTTGAAGTGCCTTATGCAAGGTACATGCCCCAGTATAAATTAGGACGTTGGGACGGTAAAGTTGCTTTTTTTGGCATCGGCGGCACAGGCTACGTTAATCATCTTGATACTATTGTTTCGGTTCTACAAAAAAATAATGTTCAAATAGTTGATATTGATGATCGTAGACATCCTGTACAGTTTAATTTTCCTACTATAGACGAACGATATTGGGCAGACCAGGGCGTTGTATGGCCTAAAGGACATCCAGCAGAAGGTGAAGAAATTATTCTGCGTGACTATCAAGTCACAGCAATAAACAACTTTCTACAAAACCCACAGAGCTTGCAAGAGATTGCAACAGGTGCAGGTAAAACAATTACAACTGCAACACTGTCACACATCAGTGAGCCATATGGTCGTAGTATAGTTATTGTGCCTAACAAATCACTTGTTACACAGACTGAAGAAGACTATATTAATTGTGGACTAGACGTTGGCGTATATTTTGGTGATAGAAAAGAACTAGGCAAGACTCACACAATCTGTACTTGGCAAAGTTTAAACATATTAGATAAGAAGCACAAAGACGGAGAAGCAGTATTATCTCTTGCAGAGTTTTTAGATGGTGTAAGCACTATTATCGTAGACGAAGTGCATCAAGCAAAGGCAGAAGTACTAAAGAATTTACTTACACGCAACTTAAAAAATGCTCCAATACGTTGGGGTTTGACAGGTACAGTACCTAAAGAGAAGTTTGAGTTCGAGTCGATACATGCTTCACTTGGCCCCGTAATTGGACAAATTAGTGCAAAAGAATTGCAAGACAAAGGTGTACTATCGCAGTGTCATGTGAATATTGTTCAACTAGTTGATACCCAAGTACACAGAGACTATCAATCAGAACTCAAGTATCTAGTTACAAACCCAGAAAGAATAGAATATATAGGCAAACTACTAAACACAGTTAAAGAGTCAGGCAATACACTTATACTTGTAGATCGTATTAGTGCAGGTGAAATGTTACAAGAACTTATTCCAGGCTCTACATTTGTAAAAGGCGATGTAAAATTAAAAGACAGAAAGGAAGCATACGATGAAATTAACGAAGGAACAAATCACGTGGTCATTGCTACGTATGGCGTTGCTGCCGTCGGCATTAATATCCCTCGTATTTTTAATCTTGTTCTTATAGAACCAGGCAAAAGTTTTGTTAGAGTAATCCAATCAATTGGTAGAGGCGTAAGAAAGGCAAAGGACAAAGACTTCGTTCAAATATGGGATCTTACAAGCACTTGTAAGTTTGCGAAGCGGCACCTTACTCAACGTAAGAAATTTTACAAGGAGGCGCAGTACCCATTCACAATAGAAAAAGTGGATTGGAATTAATGAGAATATTAACATTAGACGACAAGTCATTTCAGCTAGATGACTTGCCAGAACAAATTGAAGATGATATAAGATTTGCAGTTTTAGATAACTCAGATCCTAAAGAACCTGATTTCTTTTTTGTGCCTTTAATTTTCTTAGAATCTTTTAGTTCTCCAGCAATGGTGCTAGAAATTAACGGACACGAAATTACAATGCCAGTTGACTGGCACATTGCAGTAGGAGATTCTGAAGCAGGAACAGATTTAGAAATCCTACCGTTAACAAGTATCAACGATAGAGGATTTGAAGCATTTCTTTTTAATCCTTTATCTGGTTATAAAATGGAGTTTGGAACATTGAATATAACAAATTTTTACACGGATGTAAAATGGTATTTTCCTAAAATGAAAAACGGACAACTTTTAACAGTGCCAATCACTGACGGAGATAAACCTCAGTGTGCTTACTTTGTAAAAGACATAAGTAGGCAATGTGAAGTAATAGATAATTCAAAGTTGCTTTAATGGATAATAGATATCATAGATATTTAGATTTACCTTTTGAAATTACAAAACACCCGCTTTGTGATACAGAACCAACTGACATGAAGCATCTAGATATCAATCCTTATAGAGATCCACAAATAGATTCATGGCTTGAAAGTTTAGGGTTGTATTGTAATCATTCTGAGGTATTTTGGACACCTGCAGGTGCAAGTTTACCTGTACATGCAGATGATGTAACTTTAGACGATCACGTAAAGATAAACATTACTTACGGTCCTGAAGAAGGAAAAATACGATGGTGGAAATCAAAAAAGTCTCAAGTCGTTACTGATATTGAAACCGCAAAAAAAATGTTACATGACTTAGATAATGATGTTGCAGACGAATTTAGCGAAAGAGAACATACAAATGTTCTTGCTAATAGAGACGATTGCACATTAGTATATGAAGCAAACACAAATCGTCCTAGTTTAGTAAATGTAGGACAATTACATGATACGTATAGTCCTCCACACAAAGGAAGATGGACACTTTGTTTTGTACCAGGAGTTCCTAACGGACCTGGATATATTTATTGGGACGAAGCAGTAGAAATATTTAAAGATTATATTATTAAGGAATAGACTATGGAATGGCTTAACAAAATATTTAGGATCAAATCTAAAGATCTTGGATTAGAAGTTGAACTACCTGCTGTAGATGAAAAGCCAAAAGTTGTAGATGTAATGAAGGATGATGTTGACCCTGCAGAGGTAACAATTGAGAATGCGTATAAAACTAGATGGATATGGTATCATACAATTCTTGCAATTGAAATTTTGTTTACAAATATATTATTGGTCGCTATCCTATTAGTAATTGCATTTAAATTATAAGGAGTAAATATGAAAGCAGGAAAAATTTGGGGACAAACTGAACTTATACATGCTAACGGTGTATTGGAATTTCACCGTATTGAATACAAAGCAGGATACAAATGCTCAGAACACGAACATAGATTTAAATGGAATGGATTCTTTGTAGAGTCTGGTAAAATGATTGTTCGTGTTTGGCAAGACGATCAAGGACTAGTTGACGAAACTATTTTAGAAGCAGGAGACTTTACACAAGTCAAGCCTGGTAAAATTCATCAGTTTGAAGGATTAGAAGACGGTGTTGCATTTGAGCTATACTGGGCAGAATTTAATCACGACGACATTGTACGTAGAACAAGTGGAACACAAGTTGGGAAATCTAATACCAAATGAAGCTCTAATATACGAGAGAGCAGACGGTGTTGTCTATGCTCGTTATCGCGATCCTCCGCACAATAAACTTCCTCGCTGGATAGTTGGAGGTGATCCAGGCGGAGTATCACGTGCTCAAGGAAAATTGTTACACTACGGCGATTGGCAAGAGTTGTGTGATTTGTGTGAAGAAAATGAAACACTTAAAAAGCTAATGGATAAACTAGTAACAACATACTGGTTAATAAAGGATAGCAAATGAGAATTATTGCAGGACCTTGCCAACACGAAACACTAGCACAGAGTGCAGAGATTGCTCGTGAGTGTAAACGTGTATGTGACAAATACGGCATTGAATATTATTTTAAAGCAAGTTTTGACAAAGCTAATCGTACAAGCGTAAACGGCAAACGAGGTGTAGGACTACACCCGTTTGTACACGACATACTTGCATTGAAAGACGAGTTAGATGTAAAGACACTTACAGATGTACACGAAGTTGATCAAATACAATACCTTACACATATTGTAGATGTGCTGCAAATTCCTGCATTCCTTTGTAGACAAACAGATTTAATTGAAGCAGCCTGTGCAACAGACTGTATTGTAAATATTAAGAAAGGACAGTTCCTTGCACCCTGGGATGTCAAAGGTATACTAAGTAAAACTAAAGGTGCAAAAGAAGTTTGGATTACAGAAAGGGGTACTAGTTTTGGATATAATACTTTGGTTGTTGATTTCACCGGCCTTAACTATATGCTTGATAACTTTGATTGTCCTATTGTACTGGACGCCACGCACTCAGTACAAAAGCCAGGCGGCGCAGGAGATAGTAGCGGCGGGAATAGGGATTACGTTCCTGGCCTTGCTCGTGCAGCTAGTGCTTTGGGGATTAGGAATTTCTTTCTAGAAGTACATGCTGACCCAGACAATGCACCAAGTGACGGACCTAATATGTTACGACTAGAAGACTTTGAAAGGACAGTACGTGAAATTATCAGCTATTCTTATACCGGCTAGATACGGAAGCACTCGCTTCCCAGGAAAGCCGCTTACAATGCTAAACGGCAAAACAATGATACAAACTGTGGCAGAGAAATGTAAAGATTTTGGCTATGACACATATGTACTTACAGACCATAAGCTAATTGCACAGGCAGCACAAGCATCAGGCGTAGGCGTTTATATAGATACTGCTAATTATGAAAACGGCACAGAAAGATGTGCAGGTGCTGTGTACAGTAGAAAATTTGATGACTACGATTACTTTATAAATGTGCAAGGTGATATGCCAGACGTAACACAAGAAATGGTTGAAAAGTGTGTGTTTAGTTTAGGCAATCATTACCAAATTAGCACAGTGTACACTGATATGCCAGAAGAAAAACAAAATGATCCTAGCTCAGTAAAAATGGTACGTGGAGGAGATTCTGCACTTTGGTTTGGTAGAGGTATGACAGGGTATGGCTTATGGCACTTAGGTGTTTATGGCTACACTAAGAATGCACTTCAATGCTATAACCATATGCAAATTGAAAAAGAAGAACGTGTAGAAAAACTTGAACAACTACGCTGGTTAAAAAACGGTTGGCAAATTGGTTGTTTGAGTGTACAATTTAATGGTACTGAGATTAATACTCCTGAAGATGTAGAGACGTGGAATGCCCAACAAACACATTGATTTATTCAAAGAAATGATTCCTGCGCTAGATGGCGGAATGCGTGAACTGTATGATGCAGCTGGCGAAGAAGGGCAAAAAGAGATCAAAGGCGACTTATGGAATCTCAACAGGTATATGAGTAGTGTAAAAGGATCACGCGAAAAACAAGAACTTGCTGTGTTTAAAACAAATGAGTACTATAATAAGAATTGGGCAGTACTTGGTAACAAAGAAGCAAAGCTGCAATGGTTGTTGCTATGCCAATGCGGCAATACAGGTAAAAGTGAATTTCATCCTTGGATAGGTTTTAAGAAGAAAGGTGCTGACAACAGCAAAGGCGTAAAACTATTAGAAAAAATTTATCCAAATATGAAACAAGACGAGGTAGAATTACTTGCTAGAATATCTACAAAAAAAGAACTCAAAAAGTTGGCTGAAGAATATGGAATCGATGCCAAACTCTGAAAAACCATACAAATGTGAATACTGTGGTAGTGGATATGTAAGAGAAAAGACTCTTGCAGCGCATATGTGTGAGAAAAAACGCAGGGCATTACAAAAAGATGAAAAACGTGTACGTCACGGATTTTATGCATTCCAGAGGTTTTATAAACTAAGTGCTGGAGCAAAAAAAGAAAAAACTTATGACGAGTTTTGTGGTTCACCTTACTACAATGCTTTTGTTAAGTTTGGAAGTTTTATATCTAATGTTAAGCCATTATATCCAGAGAAGTATATTGACTATGTAGTAACTAGTGGAGTTAAATTAGATCACTGGTGCAAGGAAGCAATGTACGAAAAATATGCAATTGAATTAATATTAAAAGAAGATGTAACAACTGCACTTGAACGTTCCGTAAAAACTATGATGGATTGGGCAGAAGATAAAAGTGCGCCCTGGAATCACTACTTTCACTATGTAAGCCTTAACAGAGCAGTTTGGGATATTAAAGATGGAAAGATTAGTCCTTGGCTAATTTTAAATTGCAAGACTGGCAAAGAAATGTTAAACAAATTTAACGATGAACAATTAGAAATGGTATATCACGTAATTAATCCTGAGCACTGGGCAGTGAGATTTAAACGATTACCTAATGATGTTCAACTTGTAAAAGATGTTGTCAAAGAAAGTAATTTATGAATAATGTAATGTATTTTTCTTTGTATTGTAAAGATAAGGATAATGTAGAATATTATTCTATGCTTTATTATGCATTAGAAACTTTAGAACAATTTCAACCTCTTTCCTTTGACGTAGTTGTATTTTATTCAATGCCGGGTGTTAATTTTAAACAGTATAAACATTTAAAAAAACAAAAAATACAAAAAAGATTTCCCTGGGTTAAGTTTGTAAAAAGTAAGTACTATGATACCGATATCCATTTACACAAATGGTTTAACTTACCGTATGTATTTGATTTAGGTTATACAAAAGTTTTTTACTTAGATTGTGATATTGTATTTTTAAAAGATCCAAATAGTATTTTTTCAAAATATAATGAAACAGGTATATATCAGCTTGTTGAAGGTGGCAATACTCCAGTAAGTAAAATTTTAGGCAAGCCAGGCGCTGCGTCAGGACAATGGGTGATAAACAAAAAAACTTTTGATAAAACTTTTAATTTATATAATTTTATTTTGAAGAATAAACAAGAACTTATAGAAAAATCAAAAGTTGTACTAGATAGAAAAACGGCAATATGGTTTTGTACAGTAGTAGAACAATATGCAGCTCAAGTTACACTTAATAAACAAAATATAATTACTCGTAATTTTGAAATAGAAGATGTTAACTGGCACGAAATATTTACGTATACTAACGGAGAGATTAAATATAGTGATAAGTGTAAAATAGCACATTACTTAGGTTGTAATGCACATTTAACTTTACCCGAAGATTTACTCACAGATAATTTAAAGCAGAAAAAAATGAAGGTTGAAAATGAATTTAATATATTATCCAAATGAATTTTTAGATAAACAAGTAGCCGAAGTTAATCTCGAAGATCCAGGATTTGATCCGAAAGAACTTAAAGAACAAATGATTGATTGTATGTTAACTAATAACGGCATAGGATTGAGTGCTAATCAAGTTGGATTAGATAAACAAGTATTTGTTATGGGTGACAGTTTAGAAAATAGTTCAATATGTATCAACCCTACTGTGATTCAATATACATCAGAAACTATTTTAGACGTAGAAGGTTGTTTAAGTTTTCCTAACATTTTTGTAAAAGTAAAGCGTCCTAAAGAAATACTTGCTAAATGGTATAATGAAAACTTAGAAGAACAAGTAGTAAAAATTGAAGGTTATAGTGCAAAATGTTATTTGCACGAATGGGATCATTTGCACGGAATCACATTTAAAGATCGTGTATCAAAAATTAAATGGGATATGGCTACTAAAAAAGCTCGTAAACTGGAGAAAGCATTTGCCTAATTTTAGAAAACTTCAAGGAGGTGTGCAAGTATACGAACTTGAAGAACCTGTAGAACTTGTTGTCAAAACCAAGTCACCTATGAAATGGTTATTGATTGACAGAGAGACTGGAGAACAGTATATTGGTGCTACACCCAAAGAAGGTGAACTGCATTGGAACCGTGTTCCTGATAGTGAAATGTGGAGATATGCTGTGGAGCGTGAAGATGCCTGATATTGATATTGATTTTGCAGATAGAGATGTAATCTTATCTAAACTAAATCATAGAATTGCAAGATTAGATACAAATAAAAAACACAATACCGGTATATACGTTACTGAGTGTCCTCATAATCCTGTAGATAATCTAGCAACTATTGATTACAAGACAGCAGAAGATAGAGGTTATTTTAAACTAGATTTCTTAAATGTATCTATATATAAAGATGTAAAAGACAATGAGCATTTACAAAAACTAATGGAGCAAGAACCAATATGGGAACTACTTACAGAATCTCAGTTCAACGAAACATTATTTCACGTCGCAGGACACAGCTCTTTACTAGAAACAATGAAGCCGAGAACGGTAGAACAACTAGCAGCCTGTCTAGCAATGATACGACCAGCAAAGAGACATCTAGTAGGAAAATCTTGGGACAAAGTAATGAAGGAAGTTTGGACAAAGCCGGATAACGGTGATTATTATTTTAAAAAGGCACACGCTGTATCATATGCTATGGCAGTGATAGTGCATATGAATTTAATAGTTGAAAATTTTAATTCTTAGGTCTGCGCACTAATTGTACACTTCTTCTTTTTATCCTTTTTACAGCAAGATTATTTAAATTTACACAAGGACCTATTGTAATTTTTACATCTTTGCTATTCATTGTTACAATTGAATATTTAAAAGGATCCATTTCTTTTCTTAGAAAAATGTTTATAGGAATCATTCTGTTTGATTCCCACCACCAAATATCACCTAATTCTAAAAAAGCAGATTGTTCATTTTTAGATTTTAAATCAGTGTAAACATACATAGATGTAACAGTTTGATCTTGATTGATGATTATACCAATATATTCGTTGCCGCCGTATGTAACGACACTTAAAAAGGGAAAATTTTCTTGTATATCTTTTGTTAACATTTTATTCCGATAAATATATTATGCAATTAACACCTAGATATTTAGTCTCAAATTTAACCAAGCTCGTAGCAAATGAGAGCGGATTCGTAGTGGAGTATAGACCAGTGTATAGTAGACAATTACAAGTATATAAAGGCATTGACAATGTCTTAGATTTTAGATTATATAATGCGGACCAACGTCCTATATCAATGATAAATTATACTCCAAAGTTTGTAGCGTTTGATGAAAACAAAACTTTGATTTTAGAAAAGGACGGTACGGTATTAGACGACGGATCTAGTAATATCAAAGGTAAGTTTAGTGTTACGATTACAGAAAATGAATTACTGAATATTAAACAACAATATCTTTCCTATAACATATATCTATTAGACTCAGCTGGTGATAAAGTATTAACATACAATCATAGCAATTTTGATAACGATGCAACTATCTATGTTAATGCTAAAACGTTTCCAGGACCACTTGCTACATATGAAGTTACACAGTTTGAACAAACTCAAGTAGATGCGCTAGAATGGATAAGTGAGACAATTGACGCACAACCTGGCATCAACGGAAACGAAGCACTTCACACAGCAGCAGTATACTCAAACACCTATGATTCAAACATAGTAGTACAAGCTACATTAGATAATCAAGTATCAGAAAGCTCATACTGGGCAGATGTAGCAACATTAACTTTTACCGGAACTGAGACTGAACCCAAAGCAGTAAATTTTAATGGAGTGTTTAGCCATTTAAGATTTAAAGCAGACTCAAACCCTGCAGATAAAATCACTAAAATTTTAGTAAGAAACTGATTGACATAAGCTACTAACTACGCTATAATAATACTATGAGTGTAGTAAGCGAAACAGTTCTGACATATCTGCCTGCTAAAAGGAAACAAACTCCTAGCGGTTGGCTCTCCTTTAATGCACCGTGCTGTCATCACAACGGACACTCAACAGATAATCGCGGAAGAGGCGGCTTGATAGCTAACCCTGATGGTGGTGTTAGCTATCACTGTTTCAACTGCGGTTTCAAGGCAAGCTGGCAACCGGGCAGGAACTTTAGTCACAAGTTGCGAAGGCTCTTACAATGGATGGGAGCGCCTGACGATATAATCAATAAGGTGGCACTTGAAGTGATGAGAGAGAATGAAGGAGTGCAAGCACGAGAACGTATTGCTGAACTACCCTCATTTAATACTGTCCCGTTGCCAGACGATGCTGTTCGACTTGCAGATCATCAATGGGCAGAGCCAGGCACTATACCAGAGCGTATGGTAAATGTATTCCAGTATATGCTTGAACGCAATTTACGTATAGATGATATTGATTATCATTGGAGCCCTAGTTTAGGTTACCGTGATAGACTTATTATTCCATTCTACTACGAAGGCAGAATAGTAGGTTGGACTGCTCGTGCTATTACACCAAATAAGAATCCCAAGTACTTAACAGAAGTGCAACCCGGATACGTGTTTAACTTAGACGAACAAGGATACAACAAAGTATTTTGTATTGTTTGCGAAGGACAAATTGATGCATTACACGTAGAAGGATGTGCGTTGGGAGGATCAGAGATTAGCGATCAACAAATGTTGTTGCTAAATAGATTACAGAAGCAAATTATAGTTGTACCTGACAGAGACAAAGCAGGTAGTAAACTAGTTGAACGTGCAATCGAGTTAGGGTGGTCAGTGGCAATGCCTGAATGGGCAGATGACATTAATGATATAGGTGATGCAGTACAACGCTATGGTAGATTATATACATTACATAGTATTGCTACACAAGCAGACGAATCGCCTCTTAAAATTAGACTGAGAGCAAAAAAATGGTTTGGTTAAAAAAAGTATTAAAAACAGTTCGAGGTTGGATTACCTGGCCCTACTATAGAATCAAAGAAGAAATCAAATTTCGTAAACGTATAAAAGAACTTCGTAAAAAGGATCCTTTTATATACAAATGATTACTTGGGGATTAGTTGGCAATAGTCACGATGCTAGTTTAGCAGTTTTTGATAACAACATTTTACAATGGGCTGCATTATCAAAAGATTTTTCAGATATCCCAAATGATCCTCACTTGAATCGTAAAATGATATACTATGCTCTTAACCATTGGGGTGGACCTGACTTAGCAATATGGTATGAACGTCCACTGTTAAAAACTATACGACAGTTTTATGCAGGACAAGGTTGGTTACTAAAGGAAAATAATGTAAGGAAGTATTTAAAGAAATTTATAGGTTATAATTTACCTATTAAATACACCCAACATCATCTAAGTCACGCAGCCTATGCTTATTATACTCAGCCCCACGATGATTGTGCTGTGATTTGCTTGGACAGTATAGGAGAGTTTGAGACCCTAACCATATGGCACGGCAAGGACAATCGACTTAAGAAGATACATTCGCAAGGGTATCCACATAGCCTAGGACTTTTTTATAGTGCTATGACGCAACGTATAGGGTTAATTCCGCAACGTGACGAGTACCTAGTAGCACAGTATGCTGAAAAAGGAAACAAAGAAAGACTGTTCCGAGTAATGTGGGATGAAATTATATCAATGCACGGATTGGGTGTAGATCCTAAAGTTACCCTACACGAAAATTTACATAGGGGGTGTAGTTGGTGGCGTCCTGAATTAAATACCCAGCAAGATTTAAATGATATAGCAGCAACTACCCAAGCAATATTTGAGTACTGTTTAATGAACCTAAGTGAATGGGCTCGCAAAGAAACAGGCAGTACTAACCTAGCACTTGCTGGAGGAGGAGCACTTAATAGACAGGCTGTTGAAAAAATTAAGCACCGTTGGAATAATGTATGGGTGCCTACTAATCCAGGAGATCCAGGAAGCTGTATAGGTGCAGTGTTAGCTCATACAAAAACAAAAACAACACTTGACAATCAATGGTATAAGAAAGTATAATTAAAATATGACAAGACAAAATACAGATTACGGTTATGATATACAAAAAGTATATCTTGAAATGATGTTAACAGACGCAGAAAGTTTTGTGCGCTGTCAAGCTGTGTTTGATCCAAACACATTTGATCGAAAACTACAGGCTCCTGCAAAGTTTCTAAACGATTATGTAACAGAACATAATGCATTGCCTACGTTTGATATGATTAATGCTGCAACAGATAGCAATTTAAAAAACCCAGGGCAACTACAGGAGAATCATTATGACTGGCTACTTCAAGAATTCGAAACCTTCTCCAGACACAAGGCTTTGGAAAAGGCCATCCTTGATTCAGCAGACTTGCTTGAAAAAGGGGAGTATGGCCCGGTTGAGGATTTGGTTAAGAAAGCAGTACAGATTGGCTTGCAAAAAGATCTAGGCACAGACTATTTTGCTGATCCACGAAGCAGACTAGAGGGTATTAAAGATAAGAACGGACAAATTAGCACAGGGTGGCCAGCACTAGATAAGAAACTGTTTGGCGGATTCAACAGAGGCGAACTAAACATCTTTGCAGGTGGCTCAGGTTCAGGTAAGAGTTTGTTCTTGGCTAACTTGGGCGTGAATTTTGCACTTACAGGATTAAATGTTGTATACTTGACGTTTGAGCTTTCAGAAGCACTTGTTAGTATGCGTGTAGATTCAATGACTACAGATATTCCAAGCAGAGACATTTTCAAAAGCATTGAAGATGTTGAAATGAAAGTCAAGATGATTGGCAAGAAATCAGGTGCATTCCAAGTCAAGTATATGCCAACTGGTAAGAACGCAAATGACATCCGCAGTTATTTAAAAGAGTATGAAATTAAGACAGGCAAGAAAGTAGATGTACTACTTGTTGATTATTTAGATCTAATGCACCCTATTGCAGCAAAGATTAGTGCAGAAAACTTGTTTGTAAAAGACAAGTATGTTTCAGAAGAACTACGTAACTTGGCAATGGAACTAAACACAATCTTTGTAACAGCATCGCAGTTGAACAGAAGTTCAGTAGAGGAGATAGAATTTGACCATAGTCATATTAGTGGCGGTATATCAAAAATTAATACAGCGGACAACCTTATAGGTATCTTTACAAGTCGTGCTATGCGTGAGCGTGGACGCTATCAGATACAGTTGATGAAGACACGTTCGTCAAGTGGTGTAGGACAAAAGATTGATTTAGAGTTTGATGTAGACAGTTTGCGCATACGTGATCTAGGTGAAGACGATGAGTCTCAAGATTATAATAAACCCAAAGCGTCAGTGTTTGATCAGATTAAACGCAATACAAATATACCATCTGAGTCTAGAGAAGATCCTAGCGAAGGAGACACTGTAGGTAAAATCCGTGCTGAAACAGATTCAACAAAACTAAGACAATTCTTAAACAATCTAGGTGATGAATAAATCTCAATAACGGACGTTGGGTCACAATAGATTACGGTAAATATATTAATATAACTGTTTAGGAGACTGATATAGACGTGTTAAACATAATCGAAGCTGATCAATATCATCTTTTCAAAGATGATCCTGTGCGACCGCACCTGTCACAAAATTTTAGAACTTCACTAGGGCGTGAAGCATTTGTGCTTGTGGGCACAGACGCACAACCACGTGCTGTTATATGTTGTGCATACACCACACAGGTACCAACCACAGAACAAGAACTAGATTTGTTTTCACAGGCAGCAGCAGCCGAAGGTGGCCGAGGTCATATAGCAATATTTTATACTGTGTGGAGTTATACAGCAGGCGCTGGCAGAGATATTGTGTTTGCTGCTAGAGATTTTTGCAGAGACACACGAGGATGCACTAGATTTGTAACACTGTCGCCATTGACCAAAATGGCAGAAAAGTTCCACATACGCAATGGCGCACATCTAGTTGATCGTTATGACCTTTGTCAAAACTTTGAATATCCAGCATAAATATATGCGCACACAAGGAGAATCATAGTGAGTGAAAAAATATACTTAGAATCAAGAGACAGATACGGACAATGGTTTCGATCAACACTGCCCGAGTACAATGCAGGTCCTACAGACGAAACCAATCGATACACTCCTCCAAGTGAAACACCTGATGAACTTGCACAGGCACTAGCTGAAGCATTTTGGAAGGAACAAAAATGAACGGTCGTCTAGGAGCAGTAGATGTTGCAGCAGCAAACACAGCAGAAACTGTGTACACATCAGCAGCAACTCGTTATTCAACAGTAAGTGTTAGTGTGTGCAACAGAGGTCCCGACACAACACAAGTAACACTCAGCGGTAGTGCAATAGACAACACCATTGACACAACAGAAATTTTTGAATACCGCACAGAACTACTACCTCACAACGTGCTTGAACGCACAGGTATTGTTGTACCTGCAGGTGAGCATCTAGTAGTAGAATCAACCACCACAAACGTATCAGTTGTAGTAATGGGCGCAGAAGCCTAAACAGCGCGAAGCGTTTAAGCCCAAAAACGGCGAAGCCGCCTGCGCTAGTGCTACAACAGCCGCGAAGCGGTAAACGCTTTTACGCCAGAAAATACAGCGTTTACCTACAGCAAATACACTACCCCACTACAACGATACTATACACGCACAATAGATCAATTCTGAGACAACCATAGCGACAGACGTCAAACAATGCGCTGCAATGCCTCTAGAACATAGATTAGCAAAAAGATGAGTCTTTATGCATCAACCACGATGGGTTTGAATGACTTTGAGTCACTTAGTATTAGTAGTGCCCAAAGCTGATCCTTTGACGACTCAAACACAATCTCACTTGCACTAGTTTGAAATGACTCTATACCGTAATCACAGAATAAGTCTATGGTAGCACAGTATGTAACTGACTCTTTGAGTGTTTGTGTTCTTGGCTCTGGATCGTATATGAGTTTTATTTTATACATAACAATAATAAAAAGTGCGTACAGTGTGTCAGCTAGTTCGCTGTGTGTATGTAGCTATACTAAGCATACTGTTGACAAGTGTTCAAACTGCGAGTAAGCACTGTACGCACACACTTACTTATCTTTTAGTTATAGTGGTTGCCACAGTTAAGAGGTTCTCGTAGCACACACTATATGAGCAGGCTCATATAGCACTTCACTAGCGTTCGTGCTGTTGCTACGCTTAAATAGTGTATGACTAGACTACTACTGTTGTGTACACTGACTGCTTATGTTCTAAGCACTACTACTGTGGATGATCAACTGCGTGTGCGCAATACTACTAGAGGACGCCCGAAATGGGTTCTGCACTGAAAAAAATTTGCCGCGCAAAAAATTGTGGTGAAGTACTTACAGAAGTGAGGTGGTGATTTTGCATCACCCAATTTTTAAAAAGCGCCGTTAAGCATTAAGCTGTAGTTTAGCAATTTTTAATTTATATACCCCTCACCCCTCGAGAAAAAATTTTTTTATTTCCTCACCCCCCGGTCATAAAAAAAGATCCTCTCGGACCTTTTCTTATCTTCAGCATCACCTATTGCCGTGTGC
>Ga0255777_10000072_pt1 | contig 90395 bp, 108 predicted proteins | sample 101ome_15_FD_179975 | JGI IMG/M metagenome (GOLD analysis project Ga0255777, IMG submission 179975) | Coastal salt marsh microbial communities from the Groves Creek Marsh, Skidaway Island, Georgia - 101402AT metaG (version 2) | ecosystem: Environmental > Aquatic > Marine > Intertidal zone >... | reverse complement strand
AGAATAAAAGACCGTGCGTTGTTTAATGGAATAGCTGTAAACGGGCTACAAGGAGATAAAATATATATTTTCTCATCTCCTGAGACTATGGTATTCTTGTTAGAAGAACCAGACAAAAGGTTATTATAGCATAATTTGTTAAAATGATAAATATATAGAATAAAAACTTTTTAAGAGAGACTAGAATGTTTAAAGATGATGTAAAGTCCCAAATCATAGGGACAATAAAAATTTATGACAAGGATAGTGGAAAAGTTCTTCTTCAAAAGAAGAATGCCATTCATCCTGGTAATATGGCATATGCTCTTGCTTCTGCCTTAGGCGGTCATCCAACAAGCGTTAATAGTAATGGTGCCCCACCCGTTGTTAATTGGTTAGCATTCGGTAACGGCGGCTCTAATTCAACAACTGCGCTTTCTTATCGTGCGCCAAGAGTATTTGGTACATACGATCAACTTCCTATAACTTCTAGTAACTCAACATTATATGCTAAAACATATGAACAAGAGACTGTAAATACAGTATTTCATGCTGGACAAGACATGGGAAATGGTGAAGTTGTTCCAGCGAATACAGCAAAGATACTATGTTCAGTTGAAATATCTCATACAGATTATGAGGCTGCTGTACAGGCAGTAGACCCTAATCTTTCTTTGCCTGTATCGGATAGTTCACCTGATATGGATAGTGTTAGAGCATTTACATTTGATGAGATTGGACTATTAAGTGGTGTTAAGAACGGCAATGAACTTGACGAAGACAAGACAATAATGCTGACACATGTAACATTCCATCCAGTTTTACTTTCAGCAAATAGAACGATAGTGATAGATTATACAATAACAATACAAGTAAACTAAGGAAGAGTGAATGTCGCCGCAAAGTTATCCGATTGTAAGTTACTTTAAAGCAAAAGATTATAACCAACTAGCTAACGATATTAACGAAGTCGTTGCGCTAGGATCAGGAGATGCTGGATACGGACAAGATCAATTGTTTGTGAATTTGATAACAAGTGGGACACGAATAAGTAGAAGACACTGGCTTAGATTATTTGATGCTATGAAGTTTGCAGCAGTTCATCAGGGAACTTTGTTAACTACTCCTACGACATTACTTAACGGTGACTTTAGAACTAAAGCTGAAGTTGTTGCTCATATGGCAAAGATTATGGATGACATAGAAGAGCTAAGAGCAAACAAACTAAATTATACTTTATCTAAAATGAGCATTCAAAGTAACCTAGTAAGTTCTATGAATGAATTTGTCGTATGCGAACCAGACCCCACAGATGAACAGTGGGGACAAGAAAATCAATGGTACGAATTTAGAGTTAATTTTGTTGACGCAGACTCAATGAGACACTTCTTTAATGCCGGCGGTGAAATTAGAATTGAATCAGAATTAGATCCTAACCTTCCTGATATACCTGAAGGTTATCACTTTGATACATCTGAAGGATGGCATAGACTATTGTTTGATATTGGGGTAGTGAAAATTCAACACAGCGAAACAGTATCAAGTAAGGGCGCAGGTACTCCTGGTTTAGGATATACCGGTCTTATTGGTAGCTATCAAAATGTTTACACAAAAAGAGCCAATTATATAGGTCTGCCTAATAACGCTTATGAAGTATGGGCGAAACTACATTCAGATCATCAAATTGATGTAGCAGTATATTTCTTAAATAATGAACATTTAAATACTTATGGTGGATACTGTGGTTATACAGGATACAGTGGTTATAGTGGTTATGGTGGCTACGGTGGATACAGTAACTATATAACAGGTCAAATCCAAGGTGTTCTTAGTATGAACGTTTCACAGCAAAGAGCAGACGACCCTCATCCATCACGCTTAGGTGTTATTTCACCTTCTCCAACATATCAAATTCTACACGATATGGAAGGCACTCTTTATAATCCAAATAGTCCTAATAATTAATAAATACTAATAGTAATATTAGGAGAGAGCTTTGCCACTACAAAGTACCGGACCTATTTCTATGTCCGACATCAGAACAGAATTTAGTACACGACTTCCGGAAGCTGCAAGGCCTTCTGCTACCGCAATTGCGTCTTCACAATTTTTAGCATCTATCGGTGATGTATTAGGAAAGAATACAGGTGATCCTGTGTCTTTTAGTGATTTTTACGGTTTATCTAATTATCAAATTATTCTTCCTACTAATTCATTTGAAGTATACACAACATATACTGCTACTATACCAATCGCAGATATTTTAAATGGCGCAGTTGATGAATATAGTAATAATCAAGACCCTTTGACAATCATATCTGTTTCTAACGCAGTTAATGGTACGGTTGTTCTTAGTGGTTCTAACATTGAATTTACAAGTACTGGTGGAGTTGGTGTAGCAGCAAGTTTTACATATACAGCTAGAAACTCATCTAATATTACAAAACAAGGCACTGTAACAATGAATGTTGTAGCGATACCGCCTATTATTGCTGTATCTGATACATATGATTTGAGACAAGCTGAAACTCTTTTACTAAGTTCTTCTGACCTAGTATCAAACGATATTGATGGACAGGGTTTATCACTAAGTGTATCATCTGTTCAAAATCCAACTAATGGTACATTAAGTTTAAATGGTACTACTATTGAGTTTGTTTCGACAGGGCTTTCTGGTCAACCAGCCGGATTTCAATACACTGTTACTAATGGAACAGAAACACAAACAGGAAATGTTTATATAAACATTACCCCTCTACCGGAACAAGAGTCTTATATCTATAGGGATTCCGGTGATGCTACTGCTGCTACACAAACACTTGTTCCACCAACACAACAAGACATTTTCAACAGTTGGGACAGATTTGATGGAGGAAATTATTATCCTGGCGGTACAACTCCTGGAGGGCAAGCTGCTGATTGGTATTATGATACTAATACTGAAAGTTTTGTTCAACCTACAAATACTTCTCTGGGTGGCGGGTTCATTTCACCAACAACTCACAGCGATTTTACTTTTGAAGGTACAGTATATTCTGTAGCTACATGGGATGACGATACTATCGGTCTTATTGCTGCTTTTGTGAGAGACGGTACGACCAACAAAGCACTAGTTGCTGCTCGTACAAAAGGTGGTCAACAACCAACTGGGCATTGGGGGGTATTTTATACTGAAAATGGACCATGGTTGCCTCAGTATGTAATAGCAAATATATCATTTACAACTGGTTCAACAGTTTCTAATGCTTGGTATCCAGATCAAGCACGAATAAAAGTACAAAGACAAGGTGACACATTTAAGTTTTATACAACACATTGGAACGATCTGGAAAACTATCAAATCTCTTCAGAGATAACTGTAGATTTAGATAGCGATCCACGATTGGCAGTATTTAAAGGCGAAGCCCCATATGGGTATTATAGCCACTCTCAAGGTGGTAGTACATATGCTGATATTAATTTTACAGGTGGTCTTGATGCTAATATTCTTATTGACGCACAGACTGGTATCGTTTATGAATGGAATGGGTCTTCTTGGGTTGATAGCGGCAGAACAATACAAGACGAAATCGGTTACACTAGAAAGGTTACAAATCCAGCGAACGGACAAAGATTTATTGTTAAAGAAACAGAAATTGTTTATCTTGGTACATCCGTTGGTGCAACATTCAATGCTACTAGAATACTAAACGAAGAACAAAACATTATCATAAATTCTGTTAATGGTGGTACAGGTGCTGGTAGCGGAGTTCAAGTAGTAGGGCTATTCCAGTCTGGTATAGAAGAAACAAATCTACTAAACGGTCTTCCTACTCTTAACACAACTAGTGCGTATTCAAGCAATACAAACAATGTCGGTTCAGGAACATACTTTAGTGATAATGGATTAGATATATCTACATTAAGTTTAGTGGGTGGGGTCGTAGCATTTGCAAATGGTACAATAGGCCAAATCACTGGTGTTACTGACTCATCTATATCATATTCTCCAACAACAGACTATACTATTTACGATGAAGTAATATAGTAGTTGACAACAAAAATCATATAGTGTATAATTGTAGTATTATATCAGGAGTACACGTATGGCTAAGAGAAAACCATCGAATGATGATTTAAATAGAAACTTACAAAAAGAAAAAATCGAAAATGCTCTTCATATGAAAAACGCTATGAAGACCTTTAACTTGAATAAAGAAAACATCAAAGCTAAAGTAGATAATTTATTGTCATACAGTATGAATGGAGGTACATTTGAAGTATCGCCTGAACTTATAGGTTTTGTTAACTTTATAGTTTCATCTGGTAGAGAAGAGGCTATTATACTTGACAAGAATAGACTACCTATAATCATTAATAACACAAAAGAATTTTTAGATAAAATTTCAGATGTATACTTTTTTGCTGTAAATGAGTATTACTTGGAATACGAGCAATTAAGAAGCTCCAGAAGGATTGATGTGGCACTAGAATTATAATGAAGGGTATTTTATTATTTGCACAAAACAATGATTACGTTGACTACGTAAAGATAGCTTGCGCAAGTGCTGGCTATGCTAGAAAGAATTTGTCTGGATTTGATGAAATTTGCTTAGTCACTGATGTACATTCTGAGTATGATGAAGAATTGGTAAGTCGTGCGTTTGATAGAGTTATCACATTAGACAATCGTGGGTTTTATACAAATAGACTATACCGTGATACAGCAGATGATACAGAATATGCTAAATTTATAAACGCAAGTAGAAGTTCTGTTTTTGATATCTCTCCATACGCACAAACACTAGTAATAGATTGTGATTATTTTGTAATGAGTAACGCACTAGACGGTGTTTGGGATAGTCATAATGATTTTATGATTACAAAAAGTTATAGGGATATATCCGGCGGAGAAGATAAAGATAATAACGTGGTAAAAATAGACGATTATTCAATTGATATGTATTGGGCGACTGTGTTCTATTTTAGAAAAACAGTATTTACTGAAAGTCTATTCAGTATGATACATAATGTTAAAGAACATTATATGTATTACTACAACTTATACAATTGTGAAGGCGCACTATTCAGAAATGATTATGCGTTTTCAATTGCTCTTCATATTTTAAATGGTAATGTAAAGTATACAGTTCCAGAACTACCTATAAAATATCTTATGAATAGCTATGATACAAATGACATATACAAGGTTAGCAGCGAAAAGGAAATGGTTCTTACAACATCTACTCTTAAGAAGTCTAAAGAATGTGTACTAAGTAGATTTAAAAATTGTGACCTTCATATTATGAATAAGCGTTCTATTGAAAGACATATGGATAGCTTATTGGAATTTGGAGGCTTGGCATGAGTAGAGGGTATATTGTTATAGTTCAAAATAACAAAAAGCATGACTATCTAAGAATGACATATGCGTTAGCATTAAGTCTTAAAGCAACACAACGTGAAAACTCTATTTGTGTATGTGTAGATGAATACACAAAAACTTTAATTACTGATAAACATAGAAAAGTGTTTGACCATATTGTAGATATTCCGTGGGAAGATGAAGCAGATGAATCTACTTGGAAGATAGAAAACAAGTGGAAGTATATTCACATGTCTCCATATGATGAAACTATTATACTAGATAGTGATATGATATTCACTCATAGTGTTGATCATTGGTGGGATTATCTAGCGCAAAAAGATGTTTGGTTGTGTACAAATGTAAAGACATTTAGAAATGAAGAAGTAACAAGCGACTTCTATAGAAAAAAGTTTACGTCACTTGATTTGCCAAATGTTTACAGTAATTTCTCATACTTCAATAAATCAGAGTTTGCATATGATTTTTTCAAAACTGTAGAAAAAATTATGACAAACTGGGAAGATGTGTATGAACAGCATCTACGTGGAAGCGGACAAGATTGGATGAGTGCTGATATCGCATATGCGTTAGCAGTAAAGTTTATGGATATTGAAGAGTTAGTGTGCGACTACAGTATTAAATCATACCCAACATTTGTGCATATGAAGAGTCATATACAAAATATACCCAAGCATAAAATATCTAACATTTGGAATACTGATATATTTTCTAACGTAGCAGACGATTTAACATTAACTGTTGGAAATTTTGAACAAATTTATCCATTTCATTATGTTGAAAAAGATTGGCTAACACATAGTATCATAAAAAAGTATGAAGGTGTGGTACTATGATTAAGAGTATTAAAGAAATAGATTGGAATACTGAGTTCAAAATCATCCACTTTGATGACCGAGGGGTTATACTTTCAATCGATAATAGAATTTCAGAAGAACCTGGTGTACAACACGCATATTTTGAAATTAAAGATATTATGGGGTTAGTTGTAGGCACGGAAAGATTGCGTGACTATAAAGTATTCTACGATAGTAAAACTTTGAATCATCATCTAAAAAAATTAACAAGTGAAGAATACAAGTCTAATAACTTGACAACATATGTTAAGAAGATAGAACGTACTGACAATCCAGAAGTAATCGTAAAGATTGTGGATGACGGCATAACAATACGTGCCACAGATTTATTGCGTGATTATTTTGTACCAGACGCTTCTGAAAAAGTAAAAATAGGTGGTAAATTAGATCACCGTTTTTACATCACATTAAAAGACGAACCTGAGTTTATAGTAGAAGATTTGAAAATTAAGTTTTCAGAGATTCTAACAGGCAAAGAGATACACATTAACTACGAACATAAATATGACATAAGTGTTTATACACGTTATGTTTTCAGTACATATTCATTAGGAGATTAAAATGACAATTTTGCGGGTAGCTGAGACAGATGTTTTTTATCTAAGCTATGATGAACCCAACAAAGAAGAACATTGGGCAGATGTTTTGCGTAAATGCCCATGGGCAAAAAGAGTAGATGGCGTTAAAGGATTTGATAACGCACATAAAGCATGTGCTAGGGCAAGCGAAACCGATAGATTTATCACAATTGATGGTGATAATATAGTTGACAAAAAGTTCTTTGATTTAGAACTAGTCTTTCCTGAAAAAACAAATATTTCACGTTCTATTATTTCTTGGGGTGCGAAGAATGTTGTTAATGGTTTAGTTTACGGTAACGGCGGAATCAAATGTTGGCCAGTAGACTTGGTACTAGAAATGAAAACCCACGAAAACGCAGAAGACGAAACAAAGAAAGTTGACTTCTGTTGGGACTTAGATTATGTTCATATGAACAACGTATATTCAATGGTGTTTAACGCAGGTTCACCTTTCCAAGCATTTCGTGCCGGTTTCCGTGAAGGTGTTAAAATGTCACTTGATGAAGGTAATCGTGTAAAGCCAGAAGAGTTCAAAGACAGGTTATGGCCAAAGAATTATGAACGTCTTTTGACATGGTGTAATATAGGCGCCGATGTTGAAAACGGGCTTTGGGCTTTATATGGTGCTAGATTGGGATGTCATGATGTTTGTTTTAAAGATGACTTTGTGTTAGAATGTATATCTAGCTATGATTGGTTTAATGATTATTTTTATAATGAGATATTCCCACAGTATGAAGGTGGAGATGAGATTTGCACTTCAACTAGATTAACATGGGACTATGATACATTATACGAAGATGTATTAAGAGTAGGCGATACACTAGCAGACGATATCGGTATGGAGATTTGTGATCCAACCCCAGAGGTTGCTCAATTCTTTAAGAAGGTATATACAAATCCAAAACGTGTTGCTAATCCACTAGCAACAGAAAAATCGACTGGTTGGGATAGATAGGAGCTATTATGCCATTAGGACCACAGAACTTTTATAATAGACTAGATCATCACCATGAAGAATGTAAAGATTGGGTCGTAGTTAATTGGAATTTAGGCAACATGTGTAACTTTACATGTTCTTATTGTCCTAGTATTCTTAACGACGGTAGCTTTGGATGGAATGATTTTGACGTAGTTAAAGGTTTTATCGATGAAGTTGTTGAGCATTACTCTCCTAGAACTGTATATTTTGAATTTACAGGCGGTGAAGTTACACTATGGAAAGACTTTGTTAAGTGTGCTGAATACATTAAAGAAATAGGACATGATATAGGATTTATCAGTAACAGTAGTAGAACTATAAGATGGTGGGAGAAGAATAAAGAAAAGTTCGACCACGTGTGTTTAAGTTTTCATCCAGAAGAAGGAAATCCAGAACACTTTTTAGAAGTTGTTAAAATTATGAGTCAACAGTGTAGAACACATGTTAATATTATGATGCATTACAATCCTGAAATCTGGCCTACTTGTGTAGACGTTGCCGAAAAAGTTATTGAAATACCTAATATCTCATTAGCACTACAGCCGTTGATTATTGATTTTGGTGAAACTCTTTACTCTTACAGTGAAGAACAAATCAAATATATCGATGACCAATGGAAACTGTTGGGTAGTAAAATCAAGTATGATAAGCAGTGGAAGATATACCGCGGTAGTATGGATATGTGTGACGATGTGAATGATTTAAAGCAGAACAGCAGCGCACATAGATTTATTAACGATAAAACAAATGACTGGGAAGGCTGGTATTGCTGGAGTGGCATAGAACAGATTGTTGTAGATTTTGACGGAAGTGTTATGATCGGCTGGTGTAGAGTTGGTGGTGCATTTGGTAATATGAAAGACCCTAAGAATATCAAGTGGCCTAGAAAACCTACTATGTGTACAAAAAGTATGTGTCATTGTAACTTTGACATTATGAGTAAAAAAGTATTACCTGCTGATTGTTATGAGGTTTTGGAAGATGCCGATTAAAGAAGATCCAAGCATCCCACTAGACAATAAGCAATTGCGTTTGTATGGTTCGGATGGCAAGTTCATTAGAATGAGTGTAGACGAAGCGATTGCTAGAGGTCATAACTCTTGGAAGGGATGGAAGTGTAGTGCGGGTGTCCGAGGACTTTATATTGATTACGACGGTAACATATGGAATGCAAACTGTGCTAGTAGCCACAGAAATAGTAGCGCACATTATAATACAGTTGTAGAAGAATGGAGACTTGAACGTGAACGTGTTTTTGGTCCATATCCTCATATTGAATGGTATAATGAAAATACAGAAGGGGGTTGGCCTCTTCCAAAAATAGGCTGGGAAACTTGTGAACAACACGTAAAATTACAGCAGACCCTAAAAGAAACTGAAGAAGCATTCTTTAGTAATTTAGGTAGAAATATGATAAAAGAAAAAATAGATACAACTGCTAGTGCTTGGAAATGGGAAAGTACACTAGATGATATACCAGACAATTGGGGTCTATTAGGTAATATCCGTGAAGGTATAGATATACCCGAAGAGTATGTAGTATGTCCATTTAATAATTGTGGCTGCGGTGCTGATGTTATATTAAGTAAAGCAAAAACAAAAAAGCATATAAAGTTTTTAGATGTGACTCATAACGGTTATTCTGGAACGGAACGAGGTGGCGATGATTACACAGCACAATCTATTGACAAAGGAGTCGCTGTAGAAATGAACTTTCCTATACCATATCAGATATTATGGGATATTGGTAGAAGATGTAATTATGCTTGTGATTATTGCTGGCCAGCAGTTCATAGTAACACAGAAAGATTTCCTACATATGAATCAGTTATCGAAACGATAGATATGATTATTGAACATTGGAGCGGCGGAGATCAAATCAGATGGAACTTTGGTGGAGGAGAGCCTACAATGCATCCTCAATTTATTGATATCTTAAAGCATTTGAAATCTAAAAATCAATGGACGCTGGTAACTACAAATGGTAGTCGCAGTACTAAGTTTTGGCGTGAGGCAACACAGTATATAAATAGTGTCAATATGAGCGCACATTTTGCTAGTATGGATTTATACCGTGGAAACGAAGACAGATTTATCGAAAATTGTAAAATAATTATGCAGCACCACGATGATGTTGATGATGATCTATGGTTAGAAATTAAACTTATGACCCCTCCAGGATTTTTAGATAGAGCGCAAAAACTAAGAGATAGAATTTTAAACATACCACAATGGCATACCAATGGTGCAAATGGAAGAATGAAAGGTACTCTTAGTTTGGTACCAATCAGAGATATAAATGATGCTAGTAGTCTTGTAAAATATAGTGATAACGAAATAGAATTTTTTAAGGAACAGTAAGAATGAGTGATGTAGATAGTAGATTTGATCTGAATCCAGACATATACAGAACGCCTGAGCAACGTATAGACATGATTCTAGATCCAGATTGTCCACGTGAGGTACTTGAAATTGTAGCAACATTTGATGAAGACCAAGATGTATTACTTAGCGTACTTAGATCACCAATAATAGATGATGATATAATAGATATTGTAAAAGATAGACTCGGTGAGGTTTACAATGATTTATTAGAATCTAAATTACTAAGAGAAGCAGACCAAAGTTCATTCTGTACTATTCCATGGATCCATGCTGGTACTAATGCGAATGGTAGTATTCGTGCTTGTTGTCAAATGATATACACGGATGAGTCATCTAATGTAGGACTTATTGAAAAAGATGATGGTACGTTATTGAATTATAATGATAAGATAAGCAGAAACAGAAACGCAAAATTTTGGAAGATGTTGCGAAGTGATATGTTGAAAGGTAAAAGACCATCTGCGTGTAAATTATGTTTTGACGAAGAAGATGCTGTGCCGTATGGCATGTCAAGAAGAAAATATGCCAATAAACATTTTCCAGATGTAGTACTAAATGCATATGAAAAAACTAAAAAAGATGGAAAAATTAAAAACAAAGATTTTCCTATTAGATGGTGGGATCTACGTTTTGGTAATAAATGTAATTTAAAATGCAGGTCTTGTGGTCCATCAAATAGTGATTTGTGGTATAAAGATTATATGGAAATGGTAGACAGTAAAAAATCTGATAAACCATTTACAATTGATTTAGACGGAGAACATGCTGAAATCATAACAAATTCTAAAGGTCAGGTTGAGATACCTCATATGAAAAGTTGGTATGAAGGTTCACAACTATGGACTGATATTACAAAAAACTTAAAGTATATAGAAAGATTATATTTTACAGGAGGTGAACCTACTATCAATCATAAGCATAGAGAATTGTTAGAAATGATTGTTGAAAAAGGTTTATCGAAAAATATAGAGTTAGAATATAATAGTAATATGGCTGCGAGTAGTAAGAGCTTTTTCGATCTTTGGGCACAATTCAAAAAAGTAGTAATAGGGATGAGTCTTGATGGTATGGATAGTCATTTTGAATACATACGAAATCCTGGAAAATGGAGTAAGACTGAAAGATTACTAAAAGAGTTAGATACTGATCCCAGACTTGATAATTTAGAAGCTAAAGTTACTTTAACTCTTAGTATTATGAATGTGTTTCATGTACCAGACTTTATGTATTGGATAAAAGAACAAAACTTTAAGCGTCTTAGTAATGAAATGCATATACATTTAGTATTTGGTCCAGAGCAATATTGTATACAAAATTTACCTACATATCTTAAAAAAGAAGTAGAGGATCTATATAATAGATTTATAACTCATATCTGGAAAAGATGGCCAATCGACACTTGTACACAACATGATATGATATGGGCAGGTATTACTGAAACTGCTTTAAAGCAAGCGTTAGGACAAATGTGGGCAAAAGAACAAGACCCTAATATGTGGGAAAAATTTAAAAGAGACACAATTAGACTTGATAAAATAAGAAAAGAAGACTGGAAAGAAAGTCTACCAGATTTAGCGGCAGCAATAGGAAGAATGAATGACGCAGAGAAACGAAAGCAAAGAACAAAACTCGCTGACCTCTCAAAAAAAGTCAAAACCAAAGTATGATTTTAAAAGCGAAGACAGAGATCAAATTGTTCTAACTGTTATTCAGCATGAAGAAGAAATGCGTCATGCCAACAGTCATTTAGGAACAGATCCTGTTTCTTCTGTTTCTAAAAATTATACATATTGGAGTCAAAGAGAGGATACTGGATATGAGTATTGGTCTAGTTTAAATCCTCCTAGAAAAAATGATAAAATATCTTTTGTTGTTTGTCCTAGTTGGGGTATTATATTTCCTCCATATAACGCAGCACGTATATCATCATTGCTGAGAGAAAATGGTTATGAAGTAACAGTATATGATACTAATATTGAATCTTATCATTATCTTAAAGATAAGTTAGATTATGATCCATGGGACGCAATATACTGGGATCATTGGATTGTTCCAAACTATGATACTAAAATAAAACCTGCGTTAACTCCACTATTAGACGAAACAGTACAGCGTATTATTAACGATGGTGCTAGATTTGTTGGCTTCAGTTTGTATGCTACAAATACTGTTCCTAGTGCGTATATGATAAAAGAATTAAAGCGTCTTGCGCCCGATATCACAATATTAATAGGTGGCCCAGAAGCGTTCCAAGACTGGTTAGATGATTATGAAGAACCCAATCCTCATAAAAGACATCCATATCCTTTGGCAGATATAATAGAAAACTATGATGTTAGAATTATAGGTGAAGGCGAAGAAATGTTATTGGGTTACTTGGAAAACTATAGTGAATATTCAAAAGAAGATGGTCCTCATGTTTTCGGAGGAGCAAATAGCAGACTTGATTTAAACCAAATGCCTTTTCCAGATTATTCAGATTATGATTTGTCTCTATATTCTCACCAAGGCGGTGTTAGTATTGAAACTAGTAGAGGTTGTATTGCTCTATGTAGTTTCTGTTCCGAGACACACTTTTGGAAGTTTAGATCCCGTGAAAGTACAAATGTTATAGATGAAATGCAGCATCAGATTGATACTTATGGTACAAGACGATTTTGGTTTGTTGATAGTTTAGTAAATGGTAATATAAAAGCGTTTAGAGATTTAGTAGATCAGATAATTGAACGTAGTATGGACATCAGATGGAATAGCTATGCTAGATGTGATGGACGTATGGATTTAGAATTCTTTCATAAAATCAAAGCGAGTGGTTGTAGCTTGTTAAGTTTTGGAGTTGAAAGTGGAAGTGAAAAGGTTCTACTTGATATGAAAAAGAAAATTAAAGTTTGGGAAATAGAAGACAACTTACGTGATGCTAAAATAGCAGGAATAGAAAATCATATTAACTGGGTCGTCGGATTCCCAACTGAAGGACCTGCTGAATGGTGTCATAGTTTACACGTTTTGTATAATATACGAAATTGGGCCACGGTTATCTCGCCGGGCATGACATGCGGTGATGCTCCACTGAGTGATATGAACAAGAACTGGAAAAACTATAAAATTCAATGGAGTGAAACTCCATGGGATAATAAGTTTATGAGTAATTGGTATACAGAAAATTATGAGAATACTATTCTACATAGGGCATTACGATTGAAGTACATGAATCAATGGTTGTCTATGTGTATCAACGAAGCAGAAGGAACTATAATTAATTCTCAGAGTCGTCCGGGAATGAGTAAATTTGTAGAATTTGAACAGAATAATCCCGGAGAATATAAGGATTACATACCACAACGTTCAAATCAAAATTTTAATATTTTTAGTGGTGATACCGCCCAAAATAATTTAGCTGCTACATTGGCAAATGAAAACTTACCACATATGTGGATTATGTATCAAGCGTTCAGTGGACATAAATTTAAAATGACTTGGGATCCGGAACTAGATATGCAGGAGTTTGGTGTGAGCCTTGCCACTATGCTATCAGGCGAAGCAGAGTGGGAAGTTGATGACAACGGCGACTATAGCTTTAAATGCTGGTATGAATTTGAGCATGTAGCACAAAACGAAGACAGGTCAGTAGAAGAACATGAACTAAAAAGAGAAGATATGTCTTTTGATAAACAGTATTTTGAACTAACAGGAAACGTATCAGAGTTCGATGGAGTTGAATTTATAAATGAATGAACATGAATTATTTAAAAAGATATTTTTAGATAATAGAGATGATGATGTAAACTATGCGTTATTGACTCATCCATCTCACTCATGGCGTACGATAGCACAACCAACATACGAAGATTGGAAAGACGTATTAAAAGAATTTAGTTTGATAGATTGTTTTATAGACACAAGGGAACATAACATGAGTCAACTGTGGTTAGATGGCAACCTTTCAGAAAAATATCATAGTATACCATATGGTAGTGGCGTTTTAAAAGGTCTAGATTTTTTAAAAGACTTACAGCTTATAGACAAAAACGATGAAGCAGACTTTGATAATCTATTCGCAAGATTCTATCGTATGCTAGTATTATGTAGTGATTTGATAGAAGGAGATGTTAAGTCGCCTCCTGTATTAAGCAACGTTCATAGAAATACAATTCATCCAGGAAGTACAATAAGCCAATCTCATCAAATAATCGATAAGCCTCTGCGTATAATCTTAATGAAACCTAAAGATGAAAGTAGAATTGAAATCCCTGTTAACATATTAAAAGTAAACAAGTATATTTCAACTTTAGAAGATTTAGAAAAATCATATGAAGGAAATCTTCTTGGCTTCATAGAAAGAATAGCAGGAAGAATAAAACATTTACATCTTTACAGTTATCATTCATCTTGGGAAAAACCTGATGATAGAGGTTATGTAGAATACCCAAAGTTTGATGCTGTGAAATTTTTAAAATATTGTAATGATAACTTTCCAGATACATGTGAAAGTGTAACCGTACGATTACCAAGGATGACAACAGATTTAACATTTAAAGTAACAAACGATTCAGATTTAATAAAACAAGCATTCATTTACGGAAAGAAAGAATGTTTCATTTAAGAAAGGTATAATATGGGATTTGTAGGTGTAACTAATTATAAAAAGAGTAGTGAAAGATTACCCGGTAAACATCATATGGAGTTTTACGATGGTAAATCTCTTGTAGATGTAAAACTAGAACAATTGTTTGCAGCCGGAGCAGAACACGTTTATATTAGCACAGATGATACAGAAGTATCTAATACAGAAAATGTCACGTATGTTCAACGTGATTCTGAATATTGTAACAATGTAACTAGATTTACATATGTATTAGAACAGATATATAACGGTGTACCAGTTGAAGATGACCAAGATGTAATTTATACATTTGTTTGTTGTCCTCTGTTTAAAAGATATGATGAATTATATAATGTATATAAGAATACAGGAAAGAACCATATTGCTGTACACAATAGTTCACATTATTATTTGGATGTTAATAAAAGACCTATTAATTTTACATTCGGTCTTTGGCATCCATACAGTCAAGGAATAGATCCAGTATATATGTTTCCATATGCAGGTACAGTCTGTAAGATGAAAGATTTAAGAGAAGCAAAATACATGATACCAATGGAGTTCGAATATTTTAATATGAATCAATTCGAAGCTATCGATATTGATGAATTGGAAGAGTTTGAATTAGCACAGGCATTGTATAGTCATTATAAATAATCCTATGATAGAATTATATGGGCGTGGAATTTATCCATCTTACGGTAGAGAAATAAAAAGTAAGTTAGTAGAAGAATTTACTGACCATGGAAAGTTTGGCAATGACAATTGTGCTGAAGATAGAACCGTCGAAATAGTAAAAAAATATAGTAAATCACAACCAGAACTATTAAGTAAACTTTTTACCATTGGTATAGATGATTATACTATAGAAGAATTCTGTAATTGGACGTACAAATATAACAATTACGATTTTAGAAGCAAACACAACTATACTGATAAAAATACTAAAAATGAAATCTGGTGTTTTGGTTGTAGCTATACTGAAGGGATAGGAGTCCCAGAGAGTCGAAGATGGACCAGTATTCTACAAAATTTCACAGATCAAAAAATTATCAACTATGGACTTAGTGGTACTGGTATAAACACAGCCTATAGAATTTTTTTGAATTGGGTAAAGTTTGTAGAACATCCTCCTAGCCATATTATAATGCTTGGTTTTTTTGAAGGTAGAGCAGAACAGAAAAGAACATTTGAAGGTAATACTTTTTACAGGCCCTTAATGTTGACTATATTAGATGATTTAAAAAACAGAAACAAAAATATGGGTGTAGAGAGGTTCAAAGAAATGGAACACGGTTATACTCTTAAACAAATAGAAAAGTTTTTTTATGATGAAATATTGAGATACGATTTTTATAAGAATAGTATATTAGATATCTGTAAAGAATATAACATAAAATATTATTTTGAAGAACCATGGTTTTTAGATTTACCAAAAATAACTACACATACATATGGTTTTGCAAGGGATTTACAGCCAGCTGATATAAGTAAATCCCTTGATATTTTAGATAGTGATTTAATCTTTAATGAACACGTTCACAGTCCAGAAAATTTTCAACAAAACTTTTATAAGAAATTTATCAGCCATCCTAGCCCTATATTTCATAAAAAAGTAGGAGAACACATGTATAATAACTTTCTTAGACAATCTTAACGTAGTTCAGTCGAGTCTCTTTGATTGTCTCATTGTTCCAAACACGTCCCAAATCTTTTACTTTTCCTGTAATTTTAAAAGAACCTTTTTTATTTGCTATATAATCTTTTGTAGTAAAGAATGAAACACGATTACCATCAGTCGTAATAGCATTAATATTATATCCTGCCCATGCTGTTGCTGGACGCTTAGAAATAATTTCAATTTCAGTAGACACAGTATCACCTTTAGAACCGATATGCTCAGAACCAACTGAACGTTCTGCCAAACGCTTCTGTGTTTCTTCACGCTCAACATATGCTGGGATGTAAGCAACAACACCAATATGATGGCGAGGAGAAAGTTCTTCATCATCGGAAAGAAACTGCTGAATGCTTGTTTCAAAGTCATTCAATTGATCTCCTAAAACTTTGAACATGTAGTCAAGTTCTAGATTCTTCATCATTTCTTCAGCTTCTATCATAACATCAGTAGAAAGAGCATCGCCGTCTAACTGTTGGATGGTTTCCATAACAAAGCGGTTACTTTGCTTGACTAATACATATTGACTGTTTCCGTCTTCATCTTCTATGAAGTCCGAATGGCCGCCACGTTTGATATACTCACCGTTAATCTTTTGAGCAACGATAGCAAGCGCAAGTAACTCAGTTTTAGTAACAGGATTATCGTAGAAAACTGATGGTTTTAGTTTTAAAGTTTCATCAGCAAATGAACGAGCATTAATCATGTTTAAGTCCTCTCTGTGATTACTCTATTAATATAGCACGATTCGCTATCTTGTCAAGTTTTAGTAGATTGCATCCCATACACACTCAGCAACAAAGTCACCATTATCATTGATAGCATCTAGTTCTTCCTCAGTAGCAGGAACACCATCAATGTCACAGCTTTCGATATACGCATCGCAGAAGTCAGGATAGTCTGCCATGTCAATACATGCTACTTCTACATTATCAATTTTATTAAAGTCTATATTCATTACACTACCTCCGCATAGTCACAGAATGTTTGATTAAAAACAGAAACAAGATCCTCATAGTCACCTGACTTCATTTCGTCAAGCACAGCTTCGGCATCTTGCGAAGCATAACCTAAATCTTTCATCAACTGAACTGCTACACCTAAGATGTAGAAAGCGTTTCCGTTTGGTGAATCCCGATAAATTGTCTGCATATCTCTCTCCTTATGCGAATAAAGGTTTCATTGTTTCGAACACTTTGTTGTAAGCATTCACTTCTGCTTCATACCATTCGTAGAAGTCACTGTCACTATCAAAACGAGCATTGTCACTGCCATAACTTGCGCAGTGTTCTTCCCAAACACGATCCATAGCCATCATGCCTTCAAGCAAGTCGCCACGACCATAATGTGTCATAGTCACTTTTGCTTCTTCAAAAGTCATATCAAATTTGTTAAAAGCTGGGATACGAAACATATTGTCACCTTTCTCTCAATTACATATATAATATATAGTGATTCGCAGGATCTGTCAAGTTTTAAAACCGTTTTAATACACGCCCGCCACTGTTAATGAAATCTGTTTTTTGGTTCATTTCGAATTCAAAAACTTTAGTAGCTGATGGGTATCCCATTACATTTTGAGTTCTATATAATGAGTCACAGTTTGTTATTTCTAATGTTTCACATGTACCTGCTGTGCCTACTTTGCTAAAGTATATTTCTAGGTCTCTTACGGTATTAAATTCATTCATACGAATACGATATAGACCAAACTTAAATGCAATTCTATCAGCACCAAATGATGTATTGCCACGATAACCGATAACCTTTCTACCATCTATCCAAGCATCGTATACACCATTAGTATCATTTGACCAAACAGCACGGCTTACATATTCTACCCAACGTCCAGTATAACGCTGTGTTCCACCCAAGAATACCATTGTATCTGTCTTATCACAGAATGAATTCTCGCCGTCACCGTCACGTCCAATAATACAGTCATTTTCTTTAAACTGATGTTTTATAGTAAGACCTTCACCTCGAACTGAAAGATTTAATAGGGGACCGAATGTTTGATTATTTCGTATTTCTTTTAAATCAAAGATTGTAGCAGGTGCGTCTGCTACAGTACCTTTGGGTAACCAAAAAACAATTCGTGTCCAAATCTCTTTATTAAAACGCTGTGCCGTTTCTTTTCGTTGTCCATATTCAAAACGTTGTCCAAAACCGCCTACACCATTACGATACCAATCATCACGTGCACCTCCCATAGAGGTACTAAGATGTATTCTAGCAGCAATTTCACCCTGATGTTCTACCATTTTAAATGCTTTACTTTTGGCAACATTTCTCTCAACAAATATGTTGCCATACTTGCTATCTGCCATAAGTATTTGTCCTATATTTTGATTAACACCTGTTGGCTTTTCTTGTTGTATGGTAGAAGTATCAGGCGAACAACCTAATACACTAAGACTTAATAAACTTAATGCTACGAATTTTTTCATGTTTATTTACCTTCTATAATGTCTGCAGCTTTTTCAAAGTATTCAGTATACAGTTCACCGTCAAGCAACACTCCCCATTTCATGTACATATCGCTATCAACAAAGTTCCAGTTAATAGTACCGTCTTTGTTCTTGTTAGCAGGCTCAGTAGCAGTCCAGATCATATCGTTATAGAACTGATTGAATGTGCTTAACTCTTGCTCTTTAATGGCATTGTATAAGTTTTCGGGAATATAACCGTAACCACGTGCTGTATTGTACGCTACATATGCTTCATATGTTTTATGTTCTACTGCTTGCATAACTAAGTCCTTCTCTTTGATTACATAATTAATATAGCATGATTCGTGGATATGTCAAGTTTTTAAAGATAAATAAGTACGAAGTTAAAAAGGATACTTGAATGTTATACGCAAATGGATGTAGCTTTACATATGGAACTGGACTAGCAGATAAAGAAACTGCATGGCCTTATGAACTAGCAGAGATGTTAGGGTTTGATAGAGATGAAACTGTCACAGAAGCAGACAGAGGCGTTTCTAATACATATATTGTAAGAACAACAATTAAAACTGTGAGTGATTTTCTACAAGAAGGTAAGAAGCCTTTTTGTGCTATAGGTATGACTGCTCCTAGCAGAAGAGAGCATTTTATAGAAGATAAAAATCTACTAGTTCATAATATACCGTCACCGGAATATCATGGTAACATTAGACTCGAAGAAGAAACTAATAAAGAATTGGCATTGTTAAATTCTTTATACATGAAGCATTTTTGGAGTCCAACATATGACTTCCATCAATATCTTATAAATGTTTTAACACTTCAAAACTTTTTTAAGAATGCTGATTTAGAATATGTAATTTTTAATTCACTAAATCTTACACCTAACTTGATTGATCCTACAATCTTTTCAGAAATTTGTGAGCAAACAGAAATGACAAATGTTATGGCGCAAATAGATATGACTAGATTATATGAACAACAAACATTCTTTACATATATGTATGATAATGAGTTATACTATGATAAAGAGGGCGACGAAAGGTATATGCATCCAAACAAAGAAGCACATAATGGTTGGGCAAAAATATTATTTGATGATATAGAAAGAACAAGATCAGGAAACGGATAATGAAAACACTTTGGGAAATCATAACTTGGCCTTTTGTCGAGTATAAAAGAAAAAAGCAGCTAAAGAAGAAAATGGAAGAACTTCGTAAGAGAGATCCTTTCATTTACAAATAGGAGTTACCTATGAGAGTTATGGGAATTAGCGGTGCGTTAAACCACGATGCGGCAGTATCAGTTGTTGAAGATGGTCGCATATTATATGCTTCACATAGTGAACGCTACAGTAAGATTAAAAACGATCCACTGCTAAATGATGCGATTATAAATGCTGCGTTATCGTATGGTAAACCAGATGTTATTGCTTGGTATGAAAAACCTCTACTAAAGAAATTTAGACAAGCAACAGCACAACAATGGGATTTTGTATTTGATTGGGACGAAATGCCCAAGCGTTATATTAAGAAAAAGTTCCCACAGTTAGCAGGTATCAAAATTGAATATCAATCGCATCATTACACACATGCTGCCTCTGGTTATTACACAAGTAAACTTGCGGAAGCGGCTGTCGTTGTTATTGATTCTATAGGTGAATTTGAAACTCTTAGTATCTGGCGTGGTCGAGGAGACAAACTGGAAAAACTATATTCTCAGGATTATCCTAACAGTGTAGGTCTTTTCTATTCAGCTATGACACAGCGACTAGGACTAAAGCCACAAGAAGACGAATACATTCTTATGGGTATGGCAGCGTATGGTGATCCGTATCGCAGACATAATGGAAAAACTTTAGTACAACATTTAATGGATGATTTTGGTATTAAGTTAGAAGACCGCAGCGGAGAAGTATTCAAATTAATATCATTTAAAGAAAATCTACATAGAGGTTGTCGTTGGTTTTTAGAAGAACTACAAGAAGAACAAGACTTGTTTGATATAGCTGCCGCAACTCAATTGGTGTATGAACATATGTTGGAGCGTATTGTATATACAGCTAGAAATATGTCTCTTAGTACAAACATAATAATTATGGGAGGCTGTGCGCTAAACTGTAGTGCTAACTCTAAAATCACAGCAGCATTTAGAAATATATGGATCATGCCTAACCCAGGTGATGCAGGTTCTTGTATCGGCGCTACACAAAAATATTTTAATAATCGTATTCATTGGGAAACACCTTATTTAGGACATGAGATTAAAGGATCATATCCAGTAGAGAAAGCATTAGCAGCATTATTACGTGGTGAGATTGTTGGTATAGCAAACGGAAGAGCAGAGTTCGGTCCACGTGCGCTAGGCAATCGTACATTAACAGCAGACCCACGTGGTGATGATATTAAAGACCGTATGAATGAAATCAAACGCAGACAAAAGTTTAGACCTTTTGCACCGATGATTTTAGAAGAAGACGTAAATGATTATTTTTACATGCCAAAAAATGTGACAGAAAGCCCATATATGCAGTTTGTTGCTGAATGTAAATATCCTGATGAATTACCTGCTATCATTCACAAAGACGGAACATCACGTGTACAGACTGTAAGACATGACCAACATCCTGAGCTATATGAATTACTATATAAGTTCAAAAAAGAAACAGGATGTCCGATGTTAGTCAATACATCATTAAACATAAAGGGACAACCAATAGTAAATGATGAAAAGGATGCTGAAGATTTTGCCAAACATTATGGTATTTCGGTGTTTACAAGTGACGATTAATATGTTATAATACGTTAAAGATATATGGATAATTATGGCTTACGATTGTTTTTTTATAACACTTGATTATTGCAAAGAAGAATTTTCAAAGTACAAACGTATTAGGGAAAAAATGCCTAATGTTCGCATGGTTAAAATTTCAGATAACAATCAAATAAAAGAAGCAGTGACCAAAATACAAAAGTTGAGTAATACAGAATATATGTGGGTGATTGATCCTGAAACACAAGTCAACGATGATTTTAATTGGAACATGATCCCTGAAGTTTGGGATAATAAGTTATCACATGTTTGGTATACGGATCTAAGAAATAACTATTCAATGTCTATTGGGGTTAAACTTATACACAAAAATTATGACTTAGATGATTTTGATAACAGTTTGTATTTTAAAAAAGGACATTACAAAGAACACAAAAGTAATGTTCATTATGTTACAGTTGATAAAAAATATGATATTGTTTATTTGAGTTATAATGAACCTTTTGCTGATGAAAATTACCATAAACTTTTAGAAAAGGAACCAGACGCAAAAAGAGTTCGTGGTGTTAAGGGTATTTTTAATGCTCACAAGGTAGCATCTGAGATAGTAGAAACTGATATGTTTTATGTCGTAGATGCAGACGCTGAGATAGTAGAGGATTTTGAATTTGATTATTATGCTGATCCATGGGATAGAGAAACAGTACATGTTTGGAAATCTCGTAATCCGATCAATGATTTAGAATATGGTTATGGCGGCGTGAAACTATTTCCAACTAAATTGTTACGTCAAGCAACCCATTGGAACATAGATTTTACTACGTCAATATCAGATAAATTCAGAATTATGGATGCAGTATCCAACTATACTACATTTAACACTGATCCGTTTAATACTTGGAAGAGTGCTTTTAGAGAATGTGTTAAGCTAAGTAGTAATATTATTAATCGTAGTGTAGAAGAAGAAAATAATACTAGATTAGATACTTGGTGTACTGTGGGAAAAGACAGACACATGGGCGAATTTGCTTTATTGGGAGCAAACTCTGGAAAACAATATGGTGAGAAATTTCACAACCAACAAGATAAATTAAATCTTATAAATGATTTTGATTGGTTAAAAACAAAGTTCAAGGAAGAAAACAATGGTTAAAAAAATTAGAATGATTGATAAAAACAGACGTAGAAAAACATCAGTCAAATCAAATCAAGACCTATATGATAGTGTAGGAGTAGATCCAACGCTTACTATAGAAGATGAAACAGAGAGTGCAGCAGCAGGAGCTACAATAACTATAGCAGAAAATTTTCCTGAAGTTATCGGTACTCCGCTTTTAGAACATTATAATTACCAAGAAATGGTAGAACAGTATTCACAAGTTAATGTTGCTCAACAATTAGGTAACTATCGTAGTGCTATGGACTTTTTAACTTATTATACGCCACAAGATAAAGATAATCTTTCGGATAGATTAAAAAAGATTATCTATCACTTCCCCAATGTCGATATGGGTTCTTTCTTAACAAAAGAAAGTGCTAGAATTAACACATGGATTATTCAACATTTGTTCCATTCATTTGGAGAAAAGTATATCGGTACTGTGTATCTATTAGGCGGCGGCATGGGGTTACTGGGTGCCATGATGCTAGACACGAAACTTAGGTTTGAAAATATTCGTTCTTTTGATATTCACGGATCTGGACAGTTTTTGGCTGATGAAATGATGTCAAATGAATTATTACAAGATTGGAGATTTAAGGCAACAACACAAGATATATTTAATATTGGTTATGATGAAAATGTATTCTCTACTGTTCTTCCAGACGGTACTATATCTAACCCATTCAAAGAAATACCTGGAACTTTGATCAATCCTAATATTAGTTACTTAGAAAAATATGAAGCATGGTGGGATATGATACCAGATATGCGCAGAGTAGTTGTAGTCGGTGAAACTGGTGATGTACCAAGACCATTCTCCAGCTCACAAGCATTCAATCGTAAGTTTGAAATGAACTACGAAGTATATACTGGTGTTATACAAGTCGATAAAAAATATTACTTTATGAAAATAGGATACAAATAATGTTAGAAACTTTTGAATTATTAGATAGATTTGAAATACTATATCCTGAAGTAGAAGAATTTCCTCTACTTAGACGGGCATATATTGATAAAGATATGTCTAGTATATTCAAACTATTAGAAAAAACTAACTTATATGCAGACGAATTGCGCAAAGCTGTTATTGAAGAAAATCTGCATAGTATTTTTAGATTACTTCCAGATGATTATGATGACCTGCGTAAAGCAGTTGTAGAAGAAAATAGACACAGTATTTTTAGACTATTACCTGCGCAGTTCGATGAACTTAGAAAAGCAGTTATTGAAAAAAATATAAGAAGTATTTTCAGACTATTAGAAGAAGAAAAACATTATAATAAACTAGAAGATTTAAAAAAGGCGGTGGCAGAGGACAATTTATATAGTTTGTTTAGATTATTACCTGACTATTATTCTGGTTTAAAAAACAGCGTGTGTGATAAGAATGTACATAGTATTTTTAGATTTGTAGATACTGATGATAGAAAAACAGATGATTTAAGAAAAGCAGTATTAGAAAAAAACTTACATAGTGTCTTTAGATTATTAGAAGACCATGATTTGCGTAAATTACTTTTAGAAGATAATACCAACAAATTGTGGGATATTATCAAAAGATATAAAGACGTACAATTTGTGGATGCTTTAAAATATTTTTATTTGAATGATATAGAAATCAATACTGATTGTTTGAGTAGAGGTCAGATAAAAAGTAAGATGTGGTTAGTTGAAGAAGTTTCTAAATTAGATGTAGATTTAGGAATAGTATTCCTATGCGCAGGATGGTATGGTACGCTTGCTACAATGTTATTTGAAAGCGGAATTAAGATTGAAAAGATAAGAAGTTTTGATATTGATCCTACTTGTGCTAACATAGCAGAGACATTTAATAAGAAATGGTTATTAGAAGATTGGCGTTTTAAGGCAAGTACATTAGATATTATGAAATTCAAATGGTCAAAAAACCCAGCACCTAGCGACGGTTCTATCGGTAATATGTATTATGAAACGATTGCAAATGATGCTGTTGTAAAACTTAAAGACAATCCTGATACTATAATTAACACAAGTAGTGAACATATTGAAAACTTTGATGAATGGTATAATAATATACCAGATGGAAAATTAATTATACTTCAGAATAATAATTTTGTAGATATTGAAGAACATGTAAATTCTTTTAAAACACTAAAGCAGTTTAGTAAAAGCGTAAAAATGAAAGAAACTCTATTCGAAGGTGAATTAGTATTACCACAATATAAGAGATTTATGAAAATAGGTTACAAGTAATGAATAAAAATATACTACTCGTTGGATGTAGTTTTATTAGAGGAGTATATTCAGACGATGAACTAGATCCAAATATATTAGACTTGAGATTTGGTCATTTGTTGTATGATACATTGACAGAAAGAGGATTAAAAGATTTTAATATATATGATACATCTTTTTTCTGTAATAGTGTACCTACACAGTGTATGATGATAGAACAACATCTAAAACACGAAAGAGTAGATTATGTAGTTTTTCAAGCAACTGTACCAAATAGAATTGGTTTAATAACAGATATTGAAAAGTTTATGTATGCAATATCTAATATTGGAATGATAATTGATGAAAATCTTACTAGGGGAGATGATAGAACTAAAAGAAACTACTTTACACTAAGAGGAAAAAATAACGGTGAAGATGTTTTCGGAAAAATAGATAAAGATTTGGGCGGTGTTTGGCTAAATGCAGGAATGATATATCACATGATTGAAAACAATAATAATTTGCTTAAATGGGTGACAGAAACATATTCAGAATATATGTCATGTCATGTCGGAGACATCGGAAATTGGTATTCTGTACAATCTAATTTATCGTTATTATTATATTCTCGTAAGTTATTAGAAAAAAGTAAAGTGCCTTTTAAAATCTTTGAATGGTTTGGATATGATGATTGTGAAACACTTGATACTTTTGATTTTTCTGTAAAAAAAGAAGGAATATTAGATAACCATTGGACAGATGATGGTTGTCATTTAGGTATTACCGGTCAGAAGAATATAATTGATAATTACTTAGTAGATGATATAATGAAAGTATTAACATAATGTATAACTATGATGATATAAAAATGGTACACTTAGAAGTTACACAACGTTGTCAAGCAGCATGTCCTATGTGTGACCGTAACGAAAACGGCGGACCTGATAATAAACACATCACTAATGCTGAACTAAGTTTAGAAGATTGTAAGCGTATTTTTCCAGTTGAATTTATTCAACAATTAGATACTATGTATATGTGTGGCAACTTAGGAGATCCTATTGTTGCTAGAGATACACTTGAAATATTTAAATACTTTAGAGAACACAACAAAGACATGTGGCTCTCAATGAATACAAATGCAGGAGCAAAAGATGAAACGTGGTGGCGTGAACTTGCCCAAGTCTTTGGTAGAATGGGCACTGTTATTTTCAGCGTGGATGGTCTTAGTGACACTAATCATCTATACAGGCAGAATGTTGTCTGGCCTAACGTAGAACGCAACATGAAGGCGTTCATAGACGCCGGAGGTAGAGCAAGATGGGACTATATAATATTTGCTCACAATGAACATCAAGTAGAAGAAGCTGAAGCACTTGCTAATGAGTGGGGATGTGAAAGATTTCAAAAGAAAAAGTCTGGTAGATTTATTGTAGCAAGTGGTGAAACACAAAAAGATTCACATCAAGCACAAAATCGTAAAGGTGAAAAAACTACTGAAATCAAAAAACCTACTAGCGAAGAAAATCAGAATCTAGCACTTCTAAAACAAAAAGAAATAGAAAAGTCATACGGCAGTATGCGTGATTACTATGATAAGTGTAGTATAAATTGTAAAGCAATTGAAAAGAAAGAAATCTTTGTCACTGCGGAAGGCTTACTGATGCCTTGTTGTTGGACTGCTGGGCGTATGTACAAGTGGTGGCATAAAGACTATCGTGTAGAACAAATTTGGGATCATATTGATGCATCTGGAGGTAAAGATGCTATCAGTTTACTAGATAATTCTATAGAAGAAGTAATGAACGGTAAATTACTTGATGGTATCGTAGACAGTTGGAATAAACCCAGCTTATCAGATGGTAAACTGGGTGTATGTTCTATGAAATGTGGAAGTGAATTTGATCCATTTGGTGAGCAATTTAAATAGACTTTGCTTTATCATAAAGCGGAGTTAATTCAGGGAATGTTTTACACAAATCTGTTCTACGTTTATTATCTATTAATACTGTACCATCATACCAAGATTTAAGATTTTTTGTATTAGTTGTGTGTTCGGGGTCATCTTTATTAAGCCAATCAATCCATCTAGGCAATGTATACTTCCATGATGATGGATGTTTACCTGATTTCAATGATCTTTCGGCGGCATCCTTTGCCTTCTCTGCCAATTCAGGAATGTATAAAAGCATGTCGGGTGATGTTGTTAAGTTATTCCATATAGTTAAACTACCATCAACAATTTTAAGTCTATTTTCATTATCGTCTGGTGGGCAATTATCTATATACCATTCGCCTAATTCATCTATTGTAAGAGCATTATATACATTCCAACATGTTTGTATATTGAGTACTAAACCTGCATCACGGACTTTATTATAGGTTTCTAACCATTTATTGTCTTTATATCCCCAACGAATATATTCACCCTTTTCTCCGTGGCCATCACTACTCATTATAACTTTGGCGTTATCGCCCCAATGTACTAAGTATTCTGAAATAATATCAACGCCTTTGTAGCTTTTTGTAATACTACCGTTTGTATGACTCCATATGAATATTTTCTTGTGTAGTCCACGTTTTAGAAGAGCATCCAATAATTCATATGTTTCTTCAGCTAACCATGGTTCACCGCCATTTAAGTGTATATCTTTTATAGTATCAGCATGATCCAGTACATACTGTACTTTCTTTTTACCGTCATTTTTCCAATTGTCCATATGACTAAAATAGTTTTCTGGATCATTACCGTTTAAGATAGCAAATTCTTTTTTGTAGTTGTTGTTAATAGTAGTACTAAGTTCCGGTGTACAACCTAAACACGCAAAGTTACATTTATTTGTCCATAAAAAATCTAACCAATACGGCTTATGCTCATGTAGTGTGCCATCCTCATCTGTCGCATTAATTAGAGTTTCTAAATCATCTAACTCTGCGTTAGCATTGCCCATTATTCTGTTAAGAGCTGGATCGCCTTTTTGTTCTTGTAACCAACATGCTTTACATTGTGGATGTCTTTTGTTTTGTAAGAATGCAGCACGTACACTTTTAGCGTGGTCACTATTGTACATTTCTTCAAATGTCTCTTTTGTACTCCAACCTATTGGAACCCTTGATTTACAGCATGTACTAACCAATCCTTGTGGTCCCTCGTGGAAACTATTCCAAGGACTAGCACAAAAATTACTACCGTACTTTTTTGTTACTTCTACGTGCTGTTCGTATCTTTTATCAATTGACTTTTGCATAAATATATTTATCATAATTAAGTGAGTATATAATACAATGAATATAGATGAAATAAAAAGAGTTGAGTTAGAGATTACTAGTGACTGTAACGCAGCATGTCCGGGTTGTGCTAGAACACAAAACTTAGATATATTACAACCGCGAAATCTGTCAATTGAACAAATTAAAACTTGGTTTCCAGATCGTAGACATATTGAAAACAAGATATTTAAATTGTGCGGTGTATTGGGTGATCCTATTGTAAACCCAGATTGTATGGCTATAACTAAATGGTTATTAGAAAATGGCGGTTATGTACACTATTCTACAAACGGTGGGCGTAATAGCGCAGACTGGTGGTATGAGCTAGGTGTGCTAGGTGGTACGTATGACCGAGACAGGCTTAAGGTTCATTTCTGTGTAGACGGAATGGAAACAAATTACATCTATCGTGTCAATACAGTCTACGATGTTATAGATAGAAATATGCAGGCATATAGCGATGGTGGACACAGTACGGGTGGTCGTGCTGAAGCTAGTTGGATCTATATCGTATTTGACCACAATGAACATGAAGTAGAAGCAGCAAAGAAACGTGCTGAAGAACTTGACTTTAGATTTGCCACTCGTACAGGTATGAGAAATACTTACCATGATTGGGTTGCAAAAATTAAAAAGAAAGACCATGAAAAAAAGAAAGTTGTTACAGAAGAAAAGACAATTACGACTACTGGTGCTAAAGAACACAGTAAAGTGGCTGTTGTAAAAGAACTTGACAAATTTATTGAAGCGTATACAGAAGAACCAAAGAGTATAGATGAACAAAAACTAAAAGAAGTTGTTGATAGTATTAACTGTAAGTTTTACCATGATAAAGAAATATTTGTAAGTGCTAATAGTACTCTATGGCCTTGTTGTTTCTTGTGGGATAGTGCTTTTAAAAATAAAGATGGTATACTAGATAAGTATAGTTCTTTCCCTGAAGGTTGGAACGATTTAAATAAACATAGTATTGAAGAAGTATTAAACACTGATTACTATCTACAGACACTAGCAGACAGTTTTGATCCAAGACATAATAAACATATTAGTCGTTGTATTAGAACTTGTGCCAAAAATCGTGCGTATCATAATGAGATAAATTATGCCTGATATATTAGTTTTTGGCTGTAGCTACACACAAGGGTTTAAAGCTCCATACGAAGAAAGCTGGAGTTGGCAACTAAGCAAAAGACATCCACACTTAAATTTTATAGATTTGAGTAAAGGCGGTAGTAGTGTACAATTTCAATATTTCTTATACAGTATATTATTACAAGAAATGAATCCAGACGCTGTGATATTTCAACTTACTACTCCATTCAGAATTACTTTATGGCCAGAAGTGTTTGACTGGAAAAAGTATACTGTAAAACGTTCAGATAACTATACATTCTTTGATAACGATTTATTAGAAAAAGATTGTGTATTTGCTAGTAGCGCCTGGTTAACTACTCATGGTATATTTACGGGTAATAGACCAAAAGACTTAACAAACTTACCTGGTATCGCTCCTGATTATATAGAATGGGTACAATCATATTTTGAAAATGTAAATAGTCATCAGCATAAGATTAATTTTCAACCACTAGCAGATAGAATTAACCGTGAAGTAGATTTATGCTTTGAACACAAAGACAGTGTAAGCGGAGCAGAACATCAATATAACAGTGCAGAGCCAATACATTGTATAGAAACAATGTTTGGTGATGACTTTAAAAAATATTCTGCTGATTCAGCTAGTCACTTTACAGTAGAAGGTTGTTTACGAGTAGCAGATTGGATCGAAAAGGATTTTTTAAAACCTAGAGGTCTAGTATGAAATGTGCCGCGCCATATATAGGTATATTCTATCGTACTAATAATAATCGTATCTCTCCGTGTTGTCAATATAGAACAACATATGATCCAATGGAGTATGATTATAAAGACGCTGTACAGGATATAGAAGAACAAGAACAAACGCCTAACTGTGAAACATGTTGGGAACGTGAACGTTATGGTAAGAGTACACTAAGAAAAAGTTTTGATCGATACCGTGAATCATTCGCAAGTGATTGGGATGGTCACAGTTTTATGCCAGTATATGCGGATATACGCACAAGTAATTATTGTAATCTACAATGTAATATGTGTTCACCATTAGACAGTAGTAAGATAGAAAGTTTTATTAAAACTAATCCAGAAATGGAAGAGTATTTCAAAGACGTTTCACCGGGATATCAAAATAGTACAGTGAATGTTCCAGTAGCAGATTTAGGAAAATTAAGAGTTCTTAAAGTTGCAGGTGGTGAACCTACAATTGATCCAAAATGTATAGAATTTTTAGATAGCTTTATAGCAGAACATGACGCTAGTAATGTTGAATTGTGGGTTACAACAAATGCTACACGCATGTTACCGTTCTTACGCAAATATAAACCATTATTTAAAAGATTATGTGTTACACTAAGTTTAGATGCGTCTGGTCCTATTGTTGAATTTATACGTTATCCTGCAGATTGGAATATTATACAATCAAATATAGACTCGGCTATCGAAGAAGAATTATGTGATGATATGAATATCAATATAGTTACACAACCTTATAATTTAATATCATTTAGTAGTTGGGCACCATGGTTCTCTGAATTTAAAGAACGTGTGCCTAGAACTAAAATAGTATTTTTAGAATGTAGTAACCCAAAACACTTTAGTACCAGGGCAATGTCTGAGAGAGCCAGAGAGCGTTCTGTAGAAGGTATAGACTATATAAGAAGCAACTATAGTAATTTACAAGATAAGTGTGATGAACTTTATAAAATTGTAACAGGTAAAACTTATGATGTAAAATATCATAAAAAGTTAATTAAGTATACAGAAGACATAGGTCGAATAAGAAACATCGATGTTTGGTCTATTGATCCTTCATTTGAATATCTGAAATAAAATCTGCTATTTGTGGATATAGCATTTCAGTGTAATCTTGTTCTCTTACTTTATCTAGTGTTAGCGTATCTAGTTTTAGTTTTGCCCGCTTTTTAAGCACCATCTCTTCATCCATCTCAGCGTCTATACAATCTCTGAGATACGCACATGTCTTTTGCAATGCTGGTCTTGTATATGAGTTAGCATCTTCTAAGGCAACACACATATTCATCCATGCAGTTTCTAATAACTCTTGTGATGCCCATTTGACATCTAAACAGCTTTCATATGGATGAGGGTCTGGTATACATTTCCAAGTAATTTTATGCTCTGCAAACCAGTTATGTTGGTGTACCCAATCTACTAGATTACGAATATTAATCATATTATATATTGTTAAAACAGAACACACGTGTATTTCTAATTTTTCTGGATCTGTATTCTCACATAAATCTTCAATGTTCTTCTCTAATTTTCTCCAACTAAATGGATATCTTATATATTCATATGTACTACGGGTCGCATCAACTGAAATAGTAAAGTGAGTTTTATTGAACTTATTAATTGTTTCAAACAATCTATTGTTGAACTTAGTTCCGTTTGTTGTAAGGTGTAGTTTTATATTTTCTGGATTAATATTATCAACGATATCCCAGAATATTTTACTAGTAGTAGGTTCACCGCCGGTAAATTTTAATTCTGTTATTTCATCAGACAATTCTATAATTTCGTTTACATATTGCTCACCTATTCCAAAGAAAGTTTGTGTTCCATTTGTGTCGTCTTTACTTTCTTCTTCTTTTATGTTATAATACTCTGGTAAAGGTAAGCCAAGTTCTAATATCTTATTGTAGTCTTGTCTTAGACTGTTACTGACACTGGGAGAACACATACGACAACGTAAATTACAATTTTCATCTAACATAGAATCTATTCTAGTGAGTTTAGTATCGATAGGTTTCTCTATTGCCTCTATAGCAGTAATACGAGGACTATGTCCTGTTTTGTCTTCTAAGTTCCAGCAATAGTTACACGCTTCATTTTTAATACCATTTAAAATATCGGAACGTAGATTGTCAAACTGTTCACTTAAAAATATATCTTTTAATGATTTGCCTTCTGATATCAGTTCTGATACTCCCATTGGGTCATCATCATTAGTTTTCATATTACAGCATGGGGTTATACGGTGTGGTTTTCCTTTGTACCAAGACTTGGGTGCAATACTATCAAATGGGAAAGTGCAATATGTTCTGTGTTTCATACTGTTATTTATGTTCGTAGTTAATAAGATAAATATAAGCATGTCACATAAAAACTTTTGTATTCTACCTTTCATACATCTTGCGACTACAACAGAAGGTAATTGCCGTCTGTGTTGTAAAGTATCAAAGCATAATGTCATACGTGATAACGATGGGATTCCATATAACATCAATACACATAGTGTAGATGAAATATGGAATAGTACACATATGAAAAATAGAAGACAGCGTATTTTAAATGATGAGAGATTACCTGAATGTGATATATGTTTTGATGAGGAAGACAAATATTATACATCTGGTTCTGAAATTTATCCCAGCAAAAGACGTAGAGAAAATCAAAAATGGGTACAGAAAAATGAGTTTGATGATACTGTAATAAACAATCCAAAAATAAAATACTATGACATAAGACTTGGTAATCTATGTAATTTAAAATGTCGTATGTGCTGGCCTCAGTTTAGCAGTCAAATTGTAAAAGAGCATACTAAGTTTGAACAGAGTGGTGATAAACTTTGGTACAGTAATTTTAAAGATATAAATGAAAATTGGGCAACACAAGAGTTTTGGGATTTTATAAGTAAAAACAGAGTTGATATAGAAGAGATTACATTTGTTGGAGGTGAACCTACTCTACACGAAGAAATGTATGATTTTTTAAAACAAGTTACTGATGATGGTACATCAAAAAATATAAGATTAAAGATTACTACAAATCTAACAAATCTACAAGAACGATTATTAGAGTATCTACCTCAATTTAAAAAGGTAACATTAGATTGTAGTATTGATGGTGTTGGTAAAGTACAAGAGTATATAAGAAATCCAAGTGACTGGGAAACGATTGGTAGAAATATGAATCGAATACTAGAATTGAATAGTGATACCATACTTTTAAATATTAGTACAGTTGTTCAAGTATATAACTTATTTGATTTGGGTAACTTAGTTGATTGGTATATTGAAAAATTAACACAAAATACATCAGGGCTGAATAACGTACAGTTGATGCTTAACAAATTATATGATCCAAATTACTTAAGTATGTATTTAATAAATAAGAGTGCTAGAAAAGAATGGTACTATGATGTGTTTGTGCCAACTAATACAAAACTAAAAAGTATCATAGACAACATAGAAGACTATGATGAAAATGATAGATGGAAATGGAAAGAAATCGAAGAAGTCAGACTTAGAATATTAAGTATTGCTAAAGAGCTTGGGTTAGTATACGTTAATAGCAAATCAAAAAAAGAAATACATAATCCAGAGTTAGATTGGTCTGATGATATAAAATATGCTGAACAAACATTAAAAGATGAATTTATTGCTTATACAAAACAACTGGATAGGCATAGAAAAGAAAATATTAAAGACATAATACAAATAGAAAGACATATATTATGACAAAGAAAAGTGATACATTCTGTATTTTACCGTGGGTACATCTGAGTACAAGACCAGATGGTTCAATGCGTGTATGTTGTACTGCTAATGCATCCAGTGTTGGACCAACTAATGATAAAGAACACGGTGGTATGGTAGGTATTCTAAAAGATGATGAAGGTAGACCCAACAATCTGAATGTAACTGATTTTCAAACTGCTTGGAATAGTAAGTACATGAAGAATGTACGCAGACAGATGATGAACAGTGAAGTCCCACCGAGTTGTGTAAAATGTTTTAAAGAAGAGGCTGCTGGACACAATTCAAAACGTATGTGGGAGACTAATTACTGGAGTCAACGTGTAGATGTTGACAGATTACTAGATAATACAACTGAAGATGGTGAAGTCCCACCAGAGTTGACGTATATTGATTTGCGATTTGGTACAAAATGTCAGTTAGCATGTGTTATGTGTTCGCCACACGATAGTTCAGGTTGGATTAAAGACCATTCAAAGATATTCCCACTTGTTCAGAATAATTCATTGAAGGAAACAATGCAATGGGCTGATAAGGGCAGCACAAATGGTAGTTCTTACAACTGGCATAAACAAAATCCAGTATTTTGGGAACAATTCTATTCACAGATACCGAATATGCAGCAGATTTATTTTGCTGGTGGCGAAAGTCTTATTATTGAAGAACACTATGAGATATTAGAAGAATGCATACGTCAGGGTCATGCTAAAAACTTAGAACTACGTTATAATTCAAACGGAGTTGAGTGGCGTGATGACTTATTTGACTTGTGGAAAGAATTTAAACTAGTTCGTTTCCATTATAGTGTAGATAGTATTGGTGAAATGAATAGTTATATTCGTTATCCTAGTGAGTGGAAGCGTACTGAAGAAGTTTTTCATATACTAGATAATGAAACAACTGATAATGTTGAGATTACAGTTGCGTGTGCTGTACAAGCACTTAATATCTACTATTTGCCAGACTTTATTCGTTGGAAATTAGAACAAGGATTTAAAAAGATTAATATGTGGCCGTTTGGAGCTGGTGGTATTAATTATCACTTTGTATACCATCCACCACATTTAAATGTTAAAGTTCTACCTACTGAATTTAAAGAAAAATGTAGAAAAAAATACGAAGAGTTTTATCCATGGTGGGAGGCTAACTGGGAAAAAGGTATTCCTGGCTGGCACAAGGGTAAAGTAAATTATGATGAATGGCGTAGCGCAAGTTATGGTATTGATAGATTAGAAGGGATGCTCAAATTTATGGAGAGTGAGGATTGGAGTATTCGCCTTCCCGAATTAAAAGAATATTTAATGCTGTGTGACAAACAAAGAAACTTAAATTTTTACGAAGTATTTAAAGATATGAAAGGAATATTCGATGGCATTTGATGTTAGTTTAAGTAATAAAAGTTATGAAATGCACAATATCAGTACTGATGTATTACATCAAGTAGACGAGGCATTATATCCGTATGATCCGACTTGGAAACGTGTTGGTGTAAATGTTAGTGGCGGCGCAGATAGTGCTGTTGGCACAGCGATACTAGCAGAGTTAATTGAAAAACATGGAAACAACACAGCAATCTATTTTTTAACAAACGTAAGAGTTTGGAATAATAGACCTTGGGCAGCACCTATTAGTGTAGAAGTATATAATAAAATACGTGAAATGTTCCCAAATGTTTGTATGGAACGTATTCAGAATTTTATTCCACCAGAGTTAGAAGAAGGCGCTATTGGTATTATAGAGAAACTAGGGACAACCGGTGATAGGCAATGTACACAGAGTTTCAATAGTTTTGCTGTTCACACATATAAGTTAGATGCTGTATATAATTTTATTACAAATAATCCAGCACCTGATGTGGTAAATCATACCAAAGGTCCATGGGATAGAGTATGGAATGAAGAAAGATTATCAACTACCAGCGTATGTCCACAATATATTGAAAAAGATGATACAGCCTTCAGAGATCCAGTACTGGTTCATCCTTGGAAACTTATCACCAAAGACTTTATTATGGCACAATATTATAGACGTGGTTGGGAAGATTTACTTAACACTACTCGTAGTTGTGAAGGTGATAAAGTTATATTCCCAGATGATTTTGTGGATCACACCAAATATGTACATGGCGAAACACCACTACCCACGTGCGATCAGTTATCAGATGATCCTAATAGAGGCTGTTATTGGTGTGCCGAACGTGAATGGGCAAAAGCAACAGCAAAGGAAAAGTTAGGTGAAACCAACTAAAGATAATACTTTTTGCTGGTTTCCATTTTCATTACTGGCGTTAAAGACTTGGCATTACAAGTATGGCATTACGAATGCTGCGCCGTGCTGTAATTCGATACGTCCTGATATGCCTGATCCGTTAAATAACCACATAGAACTGATATCTAATCCTGATACTATTACCGCAGAAGAAATATTTCATGGCAAGACGATGAATGAAATAAGAGAGTATGCGTTAACTAACAGAAGACATCCTTCATGTGCTACGTGTTGGAAGATGGAAGAAAACGGAAATGGAGATGACGTTTATAGTTATAGATTAGACAGCATGCCTCCTGGCTTATTAAAAATAACAGACGAAGACGAATTAGATGATCTTATAGAAAATCCAAAATTAAGTTCTATTGATTTTGCGTTTGGTGAAAACTGTAATTTGAGATGTCGTATGTGTCAACCAGGTTTAAGTAATAAACTTAGATTAGACTATCAATATTTTGCCGATAACAATGTGGACACAAGTGGTATTCAAGGATTTGATTGGCAGAAACGCAGAGATACTATCATAAAAGAAAATTCTCTTACTGAATTATCGTTAGAAGAACAAAAGAGAACGGATCAAGAATTATACATAGGTGGCGAATACCAAGTATACAACTGGAAAGACGGAAAACAGTGGGAAAATATATTAGACAATATACATAATTTAAAACATATAAAAGCAACTGGTGGTGAAACTCTTATGAGTAAACCTTTTATACAGTTTTTAGATACGGCTATTGAAACTGGAGCCTCAAAAAATATTATGTTAGAGTTCCATACTAATGCTACTAAGTTTTCAAATGAAAATATAGAAAAGTTAAAAAAGTTTGACGGTCTTGTATTAAATTGTAGTATCGATGGATATGGGAAAAATTATGAATATATAAGATACCCTATGAAATTTTCAGTATTAGAAAAGAGTTTAAGAAATATTTTAGAATCTGTCAAAGATATTAATTATAAAAGAACACCATATGGATTCATAAAAAACTTTAGTTTCAATGTCGTTCTTAGTGTGCTAAATGCACATTACTTAGAGGATTTAGTAGAGTTTCATTATAGTTTACATAAAGAGTATGGTAGAAAATCAAATGAATTTGCTGTATTCTTTTTAGACTTGCTTTGGCCCGAAGAAAAATACATAAATGTTAAGTTTTTACCTAAACATATAAAGTTAGACTTGATAGAAAAATTTAAAAATATCAAAGAAAATTATAGTCATAATAATGATTATTATCATACTAATATGACAAGTGGTATTTCTTTCTTAGAAGCAAACTTAGATTTAGAAATAACAGAACAACATAGATTGAATATGCTAAAAGAAATAAAAGTGTTTGACATGAGTAGAAATCAATGTTATAATGATTACATTCATCCGGACATAATAGAATTTTTGGAGACTCCAATAAAATGAAAGATTTAGAATACACTGATTTTACAGCAATCAATTTGCTGGATGGTGACAATCTTACTGTAACGTGGGATGTGGGTAGACGTTGTAACTATGACTGTACATATTGTCCACCACATAGACACGATAACTTTTCACCACATGCTAATTTAGAAACTTTAAAAAAGACTGGCAGATTTATTTTTGATTACGCAAATTTAATGATGCCTTATAAAAAAAATAAAGGTATAAACATCAATTTTACTGGTGGTGAACCTACAAACAATCCAAACTTTTTAGAGTTTGGCGAATGGCTACAGCAAACATGGCGTGAAAATTATAAAGATGATTATAGACTAAACTTGACTATTACTAGTAACGGTGCTTTCGGTAAAAAGATGGCAGACAGTGTTTGCGAAAACTATGGCTTTATGACTATCAGTTACCATGCGGAAGCACATTCAAGTTTAAAAAAACAAGTTGTTAATAACATTTACTATCTAACTGAAAAAGGATTCCCAATCAAAATTAATGTTATGTTCCATGCTGAATATTGGGATGAATGTAAAGAATTATGTATGCGTTTCGAACGTGATGGTATCGGTTACGTTCCGCGTATGATTGGTGAACACGAAGATAGTAAAAATAGTTATGCCCATAAATATACTGAAGAACAATTACAGTGGATGAAAGATTATTGGGCAGATAAAAATGCAGCACTTAATAAAGATAAAACTACGGAAGAAGCAGAAGCAGAAGTAGGACACGAAGCTGGTGCTGTACAAGTCGAAAAAACAGAAGAAAAGAAATTTGCTAGACAGTTGGGTAGACCGTGTTGTGGTAGTCGCACAATGGAAACTTGCGGTACAGATGGTTGCTGGAGTAAAAGCACATTTTTAGAGTTTGCTAAGTTTCGAAACTGGCAATGTAGTGTCAACTGGTTCTTTTTACATATTGAACAACAAACAGATACTATCTGGCATCACCAAACTTGTCAAGCACGTTTTGATGGTACACGTGGTCCAATTGGATCTATTTCAGAATGCGATAAGATTATAGAAGAGTTCCGTACTAATATAGAAAATAAAACAATGCCTATTATAACATGCCCTCTAGGTCCTGGAAAGCATTGTGGATGCGGTATGTGTACACCTAAGAGTATTGAACGTGATGAACTAATGAGTATTTTACCTCAACACATTGAAGACATGAGTATATTTGAGAACACAAAATGAATGTAAATGAATTAATTGAAGCAAGCAAAAACGCTGAACATTGCCAACGTAACTGGGATCATACACAATCGGTTCCAGAAGAACATGTACATGCGCTAATTGATATAGCAACAAACATGCCTACTAAATCTAATGATGAATTTTACAGATTAGTAGTATCAACCGATAGAGATTTAAATCGTAAATTTTATGAATTGGCAGAAGATCCAGATAATCAACAAACTGTAGGTAGAAACGCACAAGTTGATGCACCTGTGGTGTTTACTTGGTTTGAACTTAAAAAAGAAGGCATTGGAGATTGGAAAAACACTCAAGGATTTTTTGATCCATGGTTATTAAATGCCAGAACTGCTATGGGAATTAGCAGTGGCGCTGTAGCATTTGCAGCGAATGCTTTAGGATACCGTACCGGATACAATCAATGTTTTGATTCAAAAGATATTGCTGAATTAGTAACAGAAGTTACAGGCGAAACAGATATTGAATTTTTTTCAAAACCACACTATCAATTGGGTATAGGTTTTCCTAATAAAGAACATACGTGGAATACTGTACTAAATGATGATGGTACTGTTTTTAGAAATATAGTTTCTCATAGTAAATCTATAAAAACATATGTAATATAAAGAGAATACATAATGTGGGATATGAAAACAATAGAATGGTTAGATATAGAACTAACAAGTTTTTGTAACATCCAATGTAAAGGATGTTTTAGAGTTATATCTAAACATGCTGATAAAATATTAAACAAAGAATATATTACAATTGATACAATACGTGAACGATTTCAAAAAGATATGTTTCCAAGTATTAAGATTATAAATTTTTGTGGCAGTGTAGACGAACCCACATCGCACCCACAATTCTTTGATATCATAAGACACTTTGCTGATTGGGGTGCGCATATTAACATTGCTACTAATGGCAGTTTGCGTCACCCACAATGGTGGACAGACTTAGCAGGACTACTACCAGAGAGCCACGCAGTTACCTGGGGAATCGATGGAAGTGATGAACTAAGTGAAGTTTATAGAGAAGGCAGTAGCTTTAAAAAAGTAGAACAAAACTATAAAGCATTTAACGCAGCAGGTGGTCGAAGTAATTGGCAGTTCATTGTTTTTGAACATAACGAACATCAGATGGAAGAAGCAAAACAAAAAGCATCTGACGAAGGGTTTAAAAATTTTAAAACTATTATTAGTCATCGTAAAGACACTAAAGGTGTGAAAGCGGCAAAGACTGAAGACATAGATAACGCAGTAGAGATACCATATGTGAGTTGTAAATATGGAAATCAAAAGCGTATCTTTATTAATCATACTGGTAACGTAATACCTTGTTGTCATTTAAATAGTAAAATGATGGAATATAATGTAACAGGTATTCACAAAGATGAATTTGAAACACTACTAGAAGAAAACGATTATAAAAATACGATAAATTTAGAAAACGCAAGTATTGAAGATGCCATAAACAGTAAAGTGTGGAAGGGCATTATTGATAGTTGGGATGGGGATAATCCTGTTCCTCGCTGTATGCAAGTATGTAAGCAAATGAAGCGTGATACATTTATAAAAGAAGAATTATGATTATAGAAACACCGAATGAACCTATAGGAGTATCAGTCAGTGGAGGTGCAGATAGCGCACTTCTATTGTACTTACTGATGTCTGTACATAAAAATAAAATGTACATATGTACAGTAGCAGCAGCAGATAAATTTGAACGTAATGCAAAAAGAACTCCTTCTATCATAGAGTACTGTAGCAATGCTACTGGATTTACAAACTATGACCATAGATTAAGACATATACCACATCAGACATTAGAAAACTTGAACGAGGATCTTAGTTCATTATTAGATAGTAATACTATAAGTTGTTTTTATAATGGTGCTACAGCTAATCCGCCGGCAGATGTCGTTGAGAGTTTCATTAGTAAAGATGGTCCAGTAGATGATAGAACACCAGACGGTAATCGCCCTGAAATTCTGTTTGATGGTAAAGTTAGATTACCATTTGCTAATATAGATAAACGTGGTATTGCTAATTTATATAGAAAACATAACTTATTAGATTTGTTTGAGTTAACTAGTAGTTGTGAATGGATGGATGACACGATGAAACATCTACCAGACATTGATCCTACAGTAGAACAGTGTGGTTATTGTTGGTGGTGTGAAGAAAGACAATGGGGATTTGGACGACTATGAGTGAAGACTTAAAATGGAGTGAGTATGACTTTACTAAAATACCTTTTGATGATTTAGTACAAGTAGGACAGCGTACATTACTTTACCGTGACTTATTTACAGTGTCATGGTTACTTGGACGCTTCTGTAACTATAGATGTAGTTATTGCTGGCCCTATGCCAGAAGTGACAGAAAAGATCACAGACCAACAGAGTTGTGTCTAGCAACAGTAGATGAAATAAAGAGGCAAGCACGTGATAATGGATTTAATAGTTTTCACTTTAGTCTTAGTGGGGGCGAGCCTACCTTCCACCCTGGATACTTGGACATACTGGGCCATTTGGCTGATGATGTTCCTAATACTAACTATACTAGTATACATATGACTAGTAATTGTTCTCGCCCACTTAAGTGGTTTGAGGATTATGTGGAAAGAGCGAAACCTTTTCATAGAGCAAGTATTACAGCAAGTTTACATACAGAGCATTTAGACACGAAGGAGAAGATGCAGGAATTTGCAGACAAATTAATCCTGTGTCAGGAACACGATGTACAGATTACAATCAACATGGTCATGGTTCCCGAGTGGTTTGAAAAAGATTGGGAAAATGCTCTTTTCTTCCACGAGCAAGGAATCAACGTTACCCTCAAACCCCAAAGTGACCCAACAGCGTCAAAAGTTGTTGAAGGATATACAGAAGAACAAATGAAGCGTTTGTGGAATGGTATGCCTCAAATGGCTTATACTGAAGTAAAAAGAAAATGGGAGGGTAGACCGAAGCCTACATTTGAAATGCCACAGTACGCTATTGGTGAAAATGATAAAAGCGTTCCATGGCATATGCAGGTAGAGTTCACTGATTCAAAAGGTAAGAAGTGGTATATGGACCAAGCAGAACGTTTCAATGCTTTTAACTTTAATAATTTTGAAGGATGGAGTTGTAACAGTGGATATCAAGGAATTATTATACGTGAACCTGACGGATCCATCAAACGTTCATATAGTTGTGCAGATCAACCATTAGGATATATTGAGAGTGGATTTAAACTATTTGATAAACCGATGCCTTGTATTAGCAAAAGTTGTGTAAGTTCAGCCGATAGTAAAATACCAAAGAGAAAAGTCTAATTTTGTTTTAAGTTTCTCAAAACAGCGTTTACCGAATCTTTATTACATTTTATGTTAAAAACAATCCAGTAACTATTATCAAAACTAGCATTAAAAAGGGTATGTACTTTAGTTGTATTAAGAAAGTACATACGTCCCTGTTCCCAATGCATTGCGTTTTCTTCTAAGTTGAAGAAAACATTTGGTGGGTTACAATTGTGTAATGGAACAATTAATCTAAAAGTATTGATATCATAATGATATGTGTCACGGTGTGGTGGGAAAAAACCTCCCGGGCCTAATCTGATTACATGTGAACGAAACATGTAATTTTTCCATGGTTCAATAATTTGTTGAAGTTCTTTATATTGTTCGTAAACTGGTGTGACTACATCAAAGTCTGTTTCAGCATGACTAGTATTGTTTTCTATATTATATTGATGTAGGCTATCTAAATCTGGTACACCACTAAGCCCACCATCTAAACTAGTTATACTTAACCCCCAACGATTAACATCGTGTCTTGGATTATATCTAACATACTTGAAGTTGTCTTCTGACCAGCGAACAAACTTCTTTCCATCTATAGTTGGCTTTAATTCTATTTGATCACCATATGCTGTTAATGTTAAGAAGTCAAAACTCATACTGCCATATCCGCTTTGATAGTCCCATGACTGTTATAGTCTTTAATTTCAAAATCATTCATTTTGAAATCGTCAATTGATTTAATATCTGGATTGATTACCAAATTTGGATAATCATTTGGTTCTCTTTCTAATTGCTCCTTAACCGCATCTATATGGTTCATATAAATGTGAGCATCACCGATAGTGTGAAAAAACTCTCCCACTTTAAGTTCACATACTTGTGCAATCATATGTGTTAATAGTGAGTATGACGCAATGTTGAACGGCACGCCCAAGAATAAATCAGCACTACGTTGATACAGATTGCAGCTTAGTTCTCCATTATTATTAACATAAAATTGTGAGAATGTGTGACATGGTGGTAATGCCATCTTGTCGATATCTGCTACATTCCAAGCAGAAAGAATATGTCTACGTGATTGTGGATTGGTTTTTATATTCTCAATCAAGTTAGCTAGTTGATCTATATGCCCGCCCTCTGGCTTCTCCCAGCGTCTCCATTGCTTTCCGTACACAGGTCCTAGATGCTTTGTTAATGCTGTATTGATGTAACCTAATTCTTTACCTTGATTATCAGCATTGGCTGTCCAGATAGTTTTTTTGTCCATTATGTTACCAGATGTTGTACCATAATGTATTTCTGCTAATCTGCGTTCATCTGTGGATCCTTCAATGAACCAAAGCAGTTCACTTAGTACAGATTTGAATGGGACTTTCTTTGTAGTTAAAAGTGGGAATCCATCTTTAAAATCAAAGTTTAGCATTGACATAAAAATAGATTTTGTGCCTACGCCAGTTCGCTCCTTGTCACGTTCTTCGCCTTTTTCCATCACTGTGTGAAGTAAGTCTAAATACATTTCTTCAGAAGTGTTCATACTTTTTTTCTACTCCATCTTTCTGCGTTAACTGTTGGATTGTGTCTATTACCGTATAATACTCTTTCGTACTCTTTTCTGTATCCATGAAAATAGTTACCAGTATCTAATGTTCTGTCACATTTATAGGAACCTTGTACTTTACAATAATAAATTATATCACACATATTATGACATTGTTCGAATAATGTTGCTCCGCCAACTATTATTTTAGATTTGCCTGGATGTCTAAAATCAATCGCATCTAATATATCACGCATAGTATGTGCCGTATAATCATAGCAATCGAATACTCCAGGGAAGTTGGATATATCTTTTGTTGTTATTACATATGATTGTGTCTTTGGGATTGATCTAAATCTTTGCCAAGATTTAGATCCCATAATAACAACATTATCTTTTAATGTTGAATTTAAGTAGTGTTGGTATGAATCACTGATAGGCCATGGAATCCCATTTTTATATCCTATACCGTTGTTCTTGTCAACAGACAACAACATACTAATCATTATCATCGCCTTTATAACTGTCAAAATGTTTCTTTAAAATATTTTTAACATTTTTAATTACGCTATCACGTAATTCTGGTATGTCTACTAATACTTCAACATCATCAATTGCTTCAAAGTTTTTAGCAACTTCTGACCAACTAAAGTCTCCTGACATTGGGAGCGGATTTAGTAACTCTTCTCCCGATAGATAGATTACCGAACCATTTCTCATTTTAACTACGATAGTTTTTACATATGATGCTGGTATACTAAGAGGAAGTATTTCTTCCATAATTCTATCAAACTCATTTTCTCTATCAAACTTCATCAGCTTAGATCACCATTTTCTTTCATTACTTCAACGTGTTCTAACGCTGCTAGAATAACTGCTGCCGACTTAATAAGTTCACTTTCAAAATCGGTTGTGGATGGAGGAGTAAGCATAGTAGCACGTTTAGTTTCTTGTACAAGATAATAAGAAGCGATTGCAATCCAATCATTTGGTTTGTTTTTAGCATCCCATTCACTACCAGGGATATCTGCCTGGCGTATACGCTCCTGTTCAATTCTACTTAATATACTACTACGCTTACTTGACATTTAAGCCTCCGACTTCTTTGGACGACCACGTTTCTTTGGTGCGTCTGTTTTTGCTTTTGTTGTTACACGAACCTTAGGCTTTGCTTCAGATGGACGCAATGAAGGATCATATTTGTATGCTTCTTCACGTTTTGCGATTGCATCCTGTTCAAGTAAATTAGCTTGAACCATTAGATTTTGAGCAATAGCACGATTTTCGTCCTTTTTTGAATCTTCTACATTAGCATCTACCTGTGATGGTGCTGATGCTGGTACCTCTTCTACTGGCGCCGGGGTATCTGAATCAACCTGATCCATTTGTTCTAAAATTTCTGATAGCCTAACGTTAGTATTTGAATTAGGTGTCATAATAATAGAATTTGTTGGAAGTTTTTTAAGATGGCCTTCTTTGTGAAGTGTTTCTAGCATAGGTGTACCATGCCAAAATACTTTACGTGTAAGAACTTCATACAAGTTATTTGTTGCTTGCCCTTCTGGTGATTCAATAGCTTCCATGTAAGCATCATGGTATCGATCTGGTAATGAATCACTATAAACAACTAAAGCATAGTCTTTTTCATCAGGTAGTTGCATGAACACTGTACTTAAACGTTGTCCAGTTCCATCATGTCTACCTACATGTTTAAGAAACTTAGCCATTTATGACTCCGAAGCCTCTTCAGTTGCTTCGCCTTCTGCTTCAGCATTTTCTGCGTTTTGTGCTTGTACAAAGTCAACAAATGCTTTAACTCTGTTAGCAACATTACCTACAGCAGAAAGTTCTGATGCTTGAAATGCTCCTCGTTTTGATGCTAGATCGATAATAGCATAAACATTCGCTAGGTCATTTACTGTGACGCTAGGTTGTTCTGTTGTAGCTGCCTCTTCTACAGCTTGGGTTTCTTCTGACATTTAAAACTCCTTTATTTCTTATGTCATATTATATATAATATGAATAAACAGTTATTCATACCTACTATTATATCTTATTTTGGGATGAGTGTCAAGTGTTTTTACACTGCCATTTGTACATATTCTTCTGGCCAGTTTAGGTATTTTAACCAAATCTCATATCTAATATGTATCATAAAGTTTTTATTATTATACAATTGATAGAAGTTTGGTTTACTAGGCATTTTCTTTGGAAGAATATGTGTTTTATTTCCTTTACTGTGATTGCATTTTTTACATGCTGTTACAATATTTTCCCATGTTGTTTTACCACCTTTTGATTTTGGTAGTACATGGTCTAATGTTAATTCTGAGTTTTTAAACTGGGTATGACAGTACTGACATGTCCATTTATCACGTATAAAAATATTGTTTCTTGTAAAGTTCACTGCACCTGTCTGTGGCACATATTCTTTTACAGATACAACAGATGGTACTTGTAGTGTATGGTTAACACTATGTACTTCCCATTCATCATGCCATTCTAATACATTGATTTTATCGAGCCAAATGAGTTTGATACTTTCCTGCCACGTTAGCGTGGAAAGCGGAGTCACACTGAGTGGTGACCCATTGGCATTTAGCAATAAGGTGTCATTACTCATATAGTTATTTATTCTTTATTTGGAGTAGTAAGTATGCTCTCCAAACGGTGGGATGATATGATCTGATCCATGAATAACAAACAATGTGTCACAATAGTTTGGATTACCCCATGAACCAAACGGATAACCATCTGTGAACATGATGAACTTGTCAGGTTGAATATCGTTTTCTTCCATGAAGTTCCAATTACATTCAAAGTCAGTACCACCACAGCCGATAATTTCGTATTCTTTGATTTCCTCAGCATTCATAGGAGTGAATTCTTTAAATGAATCTGCGTATACTTGTGTATCAAAAGTCCAAATACGGAGACGAAAATCTTGAAACTGTTGCATGATGCCGTAGATTTCACCTAGAAAGTCACGAATCATGTCATGTGAAATAGAACCTGAAACATCAATACCGATAGCAGCCTCAACTTGATACTCATTATCCATACCTGGTAGATAGATACCTAGTGAACGTGACTTACGAGATTGACGCATCCAAGTAAAATCTGATTTTAGTGCAGACTGCATTGAAAGATTAAGATGTTCACGCCAGTCCATTTTAGGTTCAGTCATATCTTTAATGATACGCTTGATATCACCGGGAAGATTGCCAGAACCCGCAGACTGTGCAGCCTGTAGAACAGCTTGTTTCATCTGATCCTTGATTGCTTTAGCTTCTTCTTTAGAAATTTTGATAGGAGCATTGCGTCCAGTAGGATCATTTTCACCGTCGCTACCTTGACCTTCACCATCACCAAACATGTGTTCATCAAGTGTTTCAGTGTTAGAGAAATCTTTACCTTGTTCTTTTTGTTCTAGTAGGTCTGCGTAAATTTCTTCTGTATAAGACTTGTAGTATTTACGATCATACAGCGCAGACTTAGGCATAGTACCGATTTTCGCTTCTACTGTAGCCTGATTAACTTTGTAGTCAGCAGCAATGTTCCACAGTTTAGGATCACGCTTTTCTTCAGTAAAGTCCATAAGACGACCACCTACACCGCAGTGATCATATACACAGTGAAAGACCTCGTGTCCTACAACGAAGTCGATTTCCTCAGGTGTTAGAGTACGAAAGAAGTCACAATTGTAGTAGAAATGCTTGCCGTCAACAGCAGCAGTAGGAAGCCATTCAGCCTCGACTAGTTTAAGACGAGTAGCAAGTGTACCAAAGAACGGGTGTTTGATTAGCATTCTCACACGACCCGATACAATCATTTCTTTGACTTCTAAATCAGTGTATTCGAATACTACAGGTTCAGCAGAATCTTCGTCTACTTCGATACCGTTTTCTTTCAGAATATCATCAAGTACTGCGTTAAAATCATCTTCTGATTTAATTTCATGAGGTTTGACTTGCATGTGATTCGTCCTTTTTTCTAACTACTCTACTAATATAACACATATTTAGATAGTGTCAAGTAATTAAAGGGAGCAATGCTCCCCTTATGCGTTGTGTGCATCAATGATTAGTTTGCCATACTTCTTAAAGAACTTTTCAATGCAGGGAACTTTGCGAGGTTCAAGAGGAAGTTTGTAAACTTTCAGTGCAGTACGACCACCAAGTACGGTCATTTCTGTTTCAAAGTTATCCATCATAAAGTTGAAGAAGTTGTCAGCCATTTTGTACAACTCGTCCATTTTCTCTTTACCATTACGATCAACAAAGTCCTTCAACTCATAACAAAGTGAAGCAGTTAATGAGAACATCGCAGAAATTTCGCTTGCTTCTGAACCCAGTGTCTTTACTTTACCTGACAAGATATCTGTCGGATTAGGCAGTTTACCAGCAATTGCTCGGTGTGCCATGAACTTAGTTGCGATACCATCACCAACAGTACCTGCAATCAAATCATGTAAACGACTGTCTGAGATTTGCTCACCTTCTTGAGGAAGCATCTGAGAAACAAAAGTCCATGAACGAGGAGTAGCAAACGCCCGTGACGCAGTGCGAGGATCAAAGTTCATAAGATCCATCTTGTTAGCAGTTACATAACCTACGACCTCAGGATCGATATTGTTTTGTAATGCCCAAGTCTGCCAGTCCTCGAAATCAGTAGTCATTTCTAAGTGAACAAAACGGTTAGCAAGTGGGCTAGGCATACGATACGCTACGCCACGATCACTTTCACGATTGCCAGCAGCAACGATTAGAACATTGTCAGGAAGACGATAGTTACCCAACCGACGATTAAGAATTAGCTGATAAGCAGCAGCTTGTACAGACTGAGGAGCCTGATTCATTTCATCAAGAAACAGAACAACGCATTCGAATTGATCTGCTAATTCTTGAGTAGGCAAATCAGCAGGAGGAAGCCACTCCATCAAGCCTGTGTTAGTGTTAGGAACAGGAATACCACGCAAGTCAGTGGGTTCCATTAGCGCAAGCCGCATGTCAATCATGTAGCCTGAACGCTCTTGTGTGATTGAATCAACAATCTCAGACTTACCAATACCGGGAGGACCCCAGATGAAGACCGGACGCTTACGATTCATAGCGTAGTTGATTTCTGCACGAATATCACTAGGACGAACTAGACGAACATCCATATCATTTAGTGAAACTTGAGACATTTGAGAACCTTTCTCTCTATTGATTACTTAATAAGTATAACACGATTCGCTTAGTTGTCAAGTTTTGAAATATCAAAACTGCTTTCTAAAATAATAGAAAGATTACGACCGTGTCCGTTTTCATCCCAGGAGATTTCGTCTAGGGCACAAGCAAGCTCACAAGCATTACCGTAATCGCTTTCTTTAGCGACTAGCTTGTTAGATGCGTTATCAATTATCAAGTAGATTTTATCCATAACTTATCTCCTTATTACTATATTAATATAACGTGATTCGTAAGTTATGTCAAGTTTTTGAAGTGAATTTTTTATTTTCTATCCATAAGTCAAAGTCATTTCCTAATAGCATGAATTCTGCTGCTAGTGACTCTTCAAATATGACTAGTTTGCCACGACTCAGATAGTATGGGGAAACCATATATCTATCTAAGTTCATTATTTGATTGCCTGTTTCTTGCTTAAGTTCAGTTGCGAGTTTGATTTCATATTCGCTGAAATGCTTTACTAATACATCTTTTCCGAAACGTGTTAGTCTGAAGTTTTTATTATTTTGTGATGAACTAATAAAGATATCGTTTATTTTAAACTCTTTCCTGCCAGCTTTCCTGCCTTTAGTATTATCATTCAAATACTTTATTAATTCAGTCTTGGTCATTTCAAATCTAGTTTGTCGCCTTTTGTTAATATATAAACTTCAAAGTCATCACACTTGAATAAGTCATTTAGTCTTTCTGCTAAGTTAATAGCGTGTCCGGGATTGGAAAAAGAACACTTCTTATACTTAGGTCCCGGGAAGTTTACAAGGCTGTTTAGGGAGCGCAAGTTAATAGCCTCACCTTTGTAGAATACAGCATACACTGCTTCCGCCTTCAGAACTTGTTCACTTCTATATGTTTTAGAATCTGTATATTCTAAAATTATGGTTGGTTTAGGTCTTGCCATTCTCAACCTCCTTATTAACTCTGTATATATTTATCATATTTGTACATAAAAAGTGTCACTGCAAAGAAAAAGGACGCTTTTGCGCCCTTTATTTTTGTTAAATTATCTAATAATTTTTTAATGTGAACTGAATCCATTAGGTATAGTCCCCGTTATAGAACTACCTACAAATGTTACAACTTCGACATACCCATTATCATTATTGTCTGAACTTACAAAAAATCTAATATTACCAGAACCAGGAAGAGACATGCCTGATCCACCTGCTCCTGGATCACTTGGATACCAAGATCCGGTAGAGTGTTTCATCCAGACTTCACTAGTTGAAGTATCGTATGCGATTTGAGTAACTCCTCCTCCACCAAGAGAGTTTGTAAGCATTGAAATATTACCGGATGAAGCAGAATATATATATCCCCCCTTTTGATAAATGTAATTTCCAGTACCATACTCTAAATGCCAACCATAACCGCCAGCGAAATCACCATACCCATTTTCTCTTACGATTCCCCATTTAATTTGCATGGCTGCAGAGATACCCTGTACTTCAAAATATTTTTTACCTTCTGATAGTGGTGCATTATTAACAGCAGCAAAGTTATAGTTATCAAAGTATGCGTAAAGGCTGTTATTACCAGTACTTATACCGTTTGGACCTGTGCCTGCTACTGCACCTTCACCAGTCTTTTCAACTGCAAAGACAATATCATTACCTGGAGGGGTATTAGCCGCTGCAATATGCGATAAGTCATCGCTCAAATCACCAACATCAATTGGCAAATCAGATACTTTAGCAAGTGGAATACCGCCTGGTGTTTGGCCGTCATGTAAGACAACACGGTTACTAGTAATGTCAATTGTAATTTCTGCTAACTCACCAGTAAATGCTGAGTGGTCTGTAGCTGTACCTCTACGAAATTGAATTGAATATGATGGCATGATCGTCTCCCAAATACAAACTGTTATATGTATTTATCTAAAATGCCATCATTAATATTATGCTTCTTGTGCTTCTGCTTCGTCTAATACTTTATTGAATTCACGCAGACGTTTAATAACTGATTGGAAGTCAACAATTGTTGTCCATCTATCAATGAAGTATGTCAGCGCACCCTCAACTCTACCGAATGCGTTAAGCACCTGAATAAGAACACCAAACGTAATTAACTGAGCAAAGTAACTTGGTGCTAGAACAATAATAGCAACGTTACCAGCAATCAGTGAGAAGCCTGTTTGCCATACACCAAAGCCCATATAGTAGTTGAACAGACGATAGTAGTTACGCTTAACTGATGCAAACATTGGGAACAAGTCTTCGGTCATGCGCTCTTTAAAATCATCTTCACTGTGTACTAGTTTCTTACGAAACTTCGCTTCTACAACTTGGTTTTTGTATTCCAGGCCTGGTAGTTTAATACCTAGTAAGAATGATAGCAGAGTGCCACCGATACTTAATGTTAGTGCTGCCCATACTAGAAAACCTGGAATAATCTGTCCGTTCCAGATAGGTAGACCTTCACTCAATTGCCATAGTACTGGAATAAACGCAGCAAGAATGAATATCTTGTTTACAAAACCCGTAAATAATGATTGTAGTGTCTTACCGAAAATCATTAAGTCTTCTTGAATACGCTGTGAACCACCTTCAATCTTCGCTGTTGATTTCTCCCAACGTTCCAAATAGTAGTGTGTATTAGCTTCACGCCAAGCAAATGTATAACGCTGTGTTTGCCAAGTAGCATATGTTGCCATTGGTACATATATAATTAATATTTCTAAGAAACTAGGTACTGTTGTTTTTTCATCCATACCGAATGTTATAAAATCCCATAAACGTGCAATATTGAATCCCCAAAATAGATCCCAAAATCTTTCTTCTTGTAGAGTTTGAATAGCATCATAGAACTCACGGTTCCATGCGTTATAATAAACTAGTATTTGAACATTATACCAACCTATAAAAAGTAGCCAAGCTAACATTAGCCAAGCGTATAGGACATACTTGGGTGTCCAAAAGAAACTCTTTAGCATTTTTTAATCCTCCGCTAATTATAATCCACCCACTGGGTTTGCTGTAGTCAATCCCCAAAAATTATTATAATTAGTGGCTAATTCGATAAGTCCTGGTTTAGAGTTGAAATCTCTAGGATGTAGCCAATACATAGTTTGATTGGGAATTTGTATGAACAGTTTTCTTACTTGTGGGTCTTTTACCCCTAAACTTTCCAATAGTCCAAGTAAATTTGATGCTGTTCTATATGCACCTGACTCTGCTTGTCTAGGGTGCATTCTACTGATAAACTCTTCTGGAGTGCCGGGCCCGTGAATACCAAACCAAACATTACCAATGAGATATCTTTTGTCTCCTCCCAAAAACATTAGACCACATGCTGAAGCACAAACTGTCTTATCTTTCATGTAGTCTATCTCCAGTTCTTCACCCACTTTACCGGGTGTATAAACAACTTTACCTTCTGAATTTAAAATAGGTGTATCACGTACAACAGTAACAACATTACGTAGTTTGATATGTGCTGCTAGACATGATCCTTCTGCTAGATTACCTCCTGGGCTTTCTAGTATAAGGGTGAAGTTTTCAGGCATTTGTGGTGATATTTTATCACAATCGCCATCTCCAACTTGACCTGTTAATGTGTATAGAAAATCGTCAATCTTTTCGAACTTTAAATGATCTAATGGGTTCTCTTCTTTTTCTTTCTTTTCTGTGTTCAATCGTTTGTATTCTACAATAAACTTATCATAGTATATGTTTATTTGATTTGCTGATAAGGCACCAACTAGAATTACCAATATTAAATATATTGGATTTTTTATAACTGAACGTACAAGTCTATATATCCATAAACCTCTAATCGCTTCGGCAAGAAAATTAGCCGCTTTTTTTATAAAGTTCATTAAAATGTTCCTTGTTAATCAACAAAATGTTGATTTAGTATTTATACTTTTTATTACTTTATTTCAGGAACATCTTGTTTTTGTTGTTGCTTTTCTTGTTGTCGTTGCATTTGTAATAAGAATTCTTCACGTGTTACACATTGTGCTGTTTTGTACATTTTGTACTCTAAACTTAATGGGTAACCCTCTTGTGGTAGAATATTGTATTGAACTTCTTCACGGCATTCTTCCATTGATTTGTGTGGGATAAACTGCCACACTGGTTGTCCAAGTGGTACTTGAAATACAGACACTACAAAATGTCCAACAACCATTACTGCTGCGTAGTCTAACATTAGAATTTTCCTCCATCATATGTTATATCATCAGGCTCTTTATTAGCCTCTTTCAACTCAAGTAATAGCATTGTTAGTTCGGTCTGTAATTTAACAGCGTCTTCTATGTTCATACGTAGTTGTGCTTCTTTTTTAACTGAAGCACGATTTACTTGTGTTAAGAAATTTTTTATACTTGCGTAGCTCATTTCGATATCCTAGATATTTCTGCTTCTAAGTGCGTTTTTGTTTTAAACGGACCTATATACTCATAGTTATCAAGTGTTTCACGCTTTACACAATAGGCATTCTTCCATCCAGCACCAGGAAAAGCAAGACCGTAATAGCCAGCAGCATAAACAACTTTTGATTTTTCTGTTTTTGTGTATACTGGTATACCTTTTTCATCTGTGGATTTATTATATGAACGGTGTTTGCTAGGGTATCCTTCAACTTCATCTATATCTTTCCCGTAATCTACACTTTCTATTTTCTTTACTTTTTTAGATTCTAGTATCTTACTTCCATACTTTGAAGTAAGAGCATCCTGGGTAACTGTCTCTATGCCAGCATCCTTAGTGATAACTTCAAAGTCAGAAGACCTGGTCTTACGTATAATACCAAGTTTTATCCCTGAATCTTCAAGTATCCAAAATTTATCTTTTACTATTTCGATTGTGTACATTTTTCTATAATATATCTAGTATCTTCCCATGAGTCTACTTGATATACTTTTCCATTACCGTATGCGAATGAATTACCGCCCGGAGAACGTGCTTTAACTGCTTTTGCGATATCATAATCGTTTCCGCCCTCCATTGTTTTATCTCCCACAAAGAGTATCTTTGTATCTTCAGAGAAATCATTTAAGATTTGTTGTTTGCCCTTTCCTATAGGCATGATATCAAGACCAGTTTCTCCTGCTACTTGGGCGACTACATTATATTCTTCTGAAAATTCAGTATTGAATTCTCTTGCTATAGTCTCTCTGTCTTTGTTTTGAATATCATATTCTACATATGCTTTGCGCTGGTGTGGTTTTGCTTTGCGCCCTACGATAGAAAAGTTTAGTAGTCCTGGACGTTCATCAAAATGCCATCCTGTCTTAGGCATAAAGCGATTGTACATCAGAACACTTTCTAAGTATTTCCATGGACGTTCAGGAAGTTTCCAGTCATTATTATATATGTTAACGCCCTTTTCCCATACAGAATTACCTGAACAGTTGTATGAACGTGCTACAGCATTAAATACATCATCTCCAACTTGTTCAATAGTTTTAGGAGCATCACTGCCAGTTGCCAGATACACTTCGTTTTTACTACAGAATTCTAAAAACACCTTTTTAAATTCTGAATCCATTTGTCCACGACTAGGAGTTAATGTACCGTCAACATCAAATATATATACTTCTTCACTCAATAACTATATCCTTTGTTTTTTGAAATAGATACCAATCATATGTTTCTTTTGCTTTTTTGTCTTCGGGTAGATTTAACTCTAAATCTATTTCTGCACCTTCACCGTATTCAAACCCACATCTTTTAAATAGACTCAAATACATTTCTCTACCCATAATAGAGTAATGATTTGGCCAGTGTTCTAAATTTCTATCTGTACCTGGCTTTGGCATTTCAATATAAATTATTCCACCAATTTTCATCATTTTATTTAATTGGTATATAGTAAAAAATGGGAAAGGTGAATGCTCTAAAACATGTCGCATCCAAACAGCATCCCATTTGTTTTCCCAACCAGTAAAGTTGAAATCTAAGTTATTTACCTTAAATCCACGTTCTTCTACTATCTTAGTGTCTTGTGGATCTAATGTAAGTCCTTCTACGTTTTCATACCCTAACTCTCGCATTTTAGTTAGTGCATATCCCGCACCGCATCCTAAATCAAGTATACTAGCATCTTTTGGTAAGAGTTTAAGAAATCCCGGTAACATTTTATCTACAACATCTGTAGTTAAAAAGCTATCAGGTTCGTGATATACTTCTCTGATTAAATGATTATAAAACTCTTTAAAATCATGCCATTTATCCATGTGGATAACCTTTGTTTAGAATAGCAGCCATTTCATCAGGTGCTTTTGCTAAGTTCTGTAGATCCCAATACCCACACCATTTAAGGAAGTTAATGCCTACACCTTGAATATTCTTCGGCTTACTTGCTTCTGCAATAGTTTCGATGAATGATACTTTTAGTTCTTCGGGCTGCGCTGTTAAGTCAATAAGAGTGCGATTGCGCTCATAGTCTTCTCTTACAACATGTTCTTCGCCGTTATGATCAGTCCAACGCTGTAGCATAAAATTATTCCAATTAAAGCCACCTGTAGTTCTATCTTCATACGCTTCAATCATACCTACTTTATTTTTAGTGCCTTTCTTACGACATCCAGGGTATGCGGAAAAGATGTTATCTGATGTGTCACCACGAATACACTTTTCAAACAATAACCACTGTGGATCAGGAGCAGGAAGAACTTCTTTAGTCTTCTTATCTTTGATGGGCGTCATATGCTTATCGTCTTTAAAGAAACCATCTTTGTTGATGATACGGTTTTGTACACCATCATAGATAGTCACGTTCTCTGAGATAAGTTGTTGATAATCACTATCGCTTGATACAATGATGTGATTATCGTCGGGGTGTGAAGCAATGAATAGAGCAATCATATCATCTGCTTCTGCATTAGGATTACGCAACATAGTTACATTAGTCTTCTCTGACAAGAACTCAACCATGTTGTCATACGCATCAAACATGATAGCGTCTTCTTCTTGCTCACGTACAGATTTTGCCTGCTGTGCTAGTTTACGTTGTGCTTTGTATGGAGTGTAATAGTCTTTACGCCATGAACGGCCTTCTAAACAAAACACTGCGTGGTCTGCGTTAAACTTCTGATAACACATTTTAACGCTAGACATCATAATATGAAATGCTAGTCCGATTTTCATATCGATATCTGCGCCGCGCATACCAACGTGTTTCGCACGATGATACATGTTGAAACTATCAACAAGAATGAATGTAGCCATAATAGTCCTCTATATTAGTTGATTCTATGCTACTCTATTTGTAAGTAAAAGTCAAGAATATTCTGCGGTATCTTCATCAGTCTTTAGACGTTGAATGATAAGACCTTCTTTGCTACTAGAGTCTACGCTTCGTGTTACTCCATCGCTATCCTCTAGACCCTCCATTACAATATTCTGACATAAATCATTGAACCACGAGTCTACAATCTGATCTGGTTCAACACCTTCATATCCGCTATTTGCTAGATATTCAACAAACTCTTCATTAAAGTCTAATTCGAAGTATCCACTTCCAGGAGAATTCTCATCCATTTCTAAATTAAGAACACGTACATAGGGCTCTTTATTTACAGTAGCAACACTTTTGTTGTATTCGTTTTCTGTAATTTCATTATACTTTTTTTCTATCTCTAATAGTTTTAGTTTTCTTTGCGTTTCATCTTTGATGTTTTCCGCTCTAAACTTTTCTCTACTTCGTTTATCACCAAATATATTTTTGAATAAGTTCATTACCAACCAATCCCTTCCCAAGGAACATCCTTGTTACCAAAATGACCATAAACACAGTTCTTACTATATTCATGGAAGTTATACATATCAAAGCGACGGATAATACCCAATGGTGTCAAGTCAATATTATTCTCAATAAACTTTTGAATTGAACGATTGTGTCCATTACTATCTACATAGATTGATGTCGGCTCTTTAACACCAATAGCATATGATAACTGAATCTGGCACCAATCTGCCATATCATCTGCTACTACATTCTTTGCTAACCATCGTGCCATGTACGCTGCTGATCTATCGACTTTGGTGGGGTCTTTTCCAGAAAAAGCCCCACCACCATGGGGAGCATAGCCACCATAAGTATCAACGATAATTTTCCTTCCGGTGACACCAGCGTCTCCATCGGGCCCACCAATAACAAAGTTACCAGTAGGGTTAAGATGCCATATAGTTTCATCATCAATTAAATCTCCTAAGACATCACGTGCGGCTTCACGTGATAGAGCCTGTGCTTGACTCATATTTCCTTCGGTGTGTTGTGTTGATACAACTACTTGGTCAATACGTTTTACTTGACCACCTTCATATTCAACACTAACCTGTGACTTAGCATCAGGTCCTAGAACATCACCACGCATTGTTTTTAGTTTGTGTAAGATATTATGTGCGTAATAGATTGGTGCTGGCATATATGCGTCATTGTCGTTACATGCGTATCCAAACATAATACCCTGATCTCCAGCACCAAAATCGTCTGTGCCTAGTGCGATATCAGCACTTTGTGCGTGAACTTCATTGTAAATCTTTAGATTTTCCCAATGAAATCCATCTTGTTCATAACCAATCTCACGAACTTTGTTGCGCACGATTTCTTCAACTTCTTCCTTAGATACGTTAAAGTTTTTTACTTCGCCCGCCAATGTTATATGATTGGTAGTTACAAGTGTTTCGATAGCGACACGTGTAGTTTCGTCACCATTCTTCAACCCAGCATCAACTAGGGCATCAGAGATTTGGTCTGCAACCTTATCTGGGTGTCCATCGCTAACACTTTCGCTCGTAAAAATATAGTTGTTCATAAATGTTTCCTTAGTTTTTCGTATTGTTCTTCTGTGTGAATACCACGCAGATACTTTTCGTTCTTTTTAAGTTCCCCAGGCATTTCCGAATAGGCTGATGTGGAGTCTAGGTGTGAAGCGCCACCCTTGTTCCATACAGAGCTTCGCCACCTCTTGTACTGTGAGGTCGTAACCTTCCGACCTACCACCGAGCGGCATAAGATATACAGGACACTCCACACCTGCAGAACGATATTCACTAACAGCTCTACCAACTTCATCGACATCATCCATATCAGCAACAACAAATTTAAGATAGACAGAAGCATTGCTGCAACGGTAATAATCAAGCAAGACGTTAGGTTTGATAGCTGTTTCCCAAGTTTCTCCGCTGACGGAAAGTTTTGGAGAGCAGCTAAATGTCCATTCAATTCTGTCATTGTTGTTGATATATTCGAGTAGATCATCATGTAATACTTGTGTAGTGTTTGTTTCAAATGTAACATTCTTTAAGTCCGCCATTTTTGGATGTTCAAATAATTCTACATACAGACGTTGCCAAGCAAGCAACGGTTCGCCGCCTGTAAGAATAAGATGTATGTCTTGTCCATTGTCTTGTGTCCACTTACCTTCTGGTAATAAACTGATAAGATGTTCTACAACTTCATCTACGGTTGCCAGTTTGTTAAAGTGCTTGAACTCTGGATAGATACTTGCGTATGTATCACAACCTGTATGAATAATAGGCAAGTCTTCAAACTTTTCCGCTGTTTCGTGTACTCGGTTATTTATTAAGTCTTTTACTTCTGGATTATAACGATTACCTTCTGCGTGTTGTTCCCAGCGATCTTTGTCCTTAGGTAGCCCAAAGTTCATACAACGAAAGTTACAACCAAAAGTACGCAGGAATACACTAGGTACTCCTACATACTTGCCTTCACCTTGTACACTATAAAATGCTTCTGAATATCTCAACTTCATCTTGGTGCAAACTCTTGTTGTAACTTAATATTGTCCATAAATTCTTTCTTTACATGGTCGTTTTCAAAGAATGAACCTTTTAGAACCGTAGTTTGTGTTAGTGAACTGTGCGCACGAATACCACGGTTCTCACAGCAACCATGTGTTGCTTGAATGTAAACACCCACATCTTCTGAGCCTGTTGCTTTGCGAATTTCACGATTGATATCCATAGCAAGTTCTTCTTGTAGTGTTCCACGCATTGCGCACCATTGAGCGATACGTGTATATTTGGATAATCCGATTAATTTATCAGCAGCAATGATACCGATGTATGCCACACCTGAAACAGGTTGATGATGATGCGAACACATTGATTTTAGCTCACTGCGTACAACTAACATACCATCATACTTTTCATTTGTGATATTATCTGGTTCATTTGGAAACGCTGTACAACTAGGAGCCGGATCATAACGTCCGCTCATAATTTCATTTACATACATTTTTGCTAAACGTCTTGCTGTATCCATTGAGTTAGGATCAGTGTGTCTATCGATCAATAGAGCATCTAAAACACCTTCGAATGCTACTGTTGCTTCTTTGATAATAATATCTTTATCTCCGTCCATCAGGACTTCTGAAATGTTGTCACCTGCCCAGTGACGAATACCAGCTATTTCTAACTGTTCTTTAATTGAGGAAGTATTTCTCATGCACTTAGTTCCTTTTTAAATGTGGTAATCCCACTTATAATACATAATACTATAAGTGGGATCTGTTGTCAAGTCAAATTAATCATTTTCAATTGTTAATTTGTTTTCTAAATAGTCAACCATGTTTTCTGGTGTCGTATTGATATATGGATCATCATCATCACCGTCATTATTGATACCTGGTTCTTGCCACCATTTTTCAATAACTCCATTATTGATAACGCACATATAACGCCATGAACGCATGCCAAAACCTAAATGGTTTTTACCAATAAGCATACCCATATAACGTGTAAAGTTACCAGATCCATCTGGAATTACTTTTACATTTTTAATGTCTTGCTGCTTTGCCCAAGCATTCATAACAAACGCATCATTGACTGAAATACAATATACTTCGTCAACATCTGCCAGCTTGATACGGTTATAGTTCTCTTCAAATCCAGGAAGTTGATATGTTGAGCATGTTGGTGTAAAAGCACCGGGCAAGCTAAACAATACTACACGACGATTTTGAAATAAACTGTCACTTGTGACCTGTTCCCAACGAAATGGGTTTGGTCCTTCTATTGACTCGTCCCGTATACGAGTCTGAAATACCACACAAGGTGGTTTAAATCCTTCAATCATAATAATAATCCTTATTGTGTGTGTCTGTTGGCTACAAATCTATTGCAGAGAAAAAGATGTAAAGTATACGTCTTCTACTCCGCCAAATCTTTCGAGTTTTTCTAGCTTCTTATTTATTGCTTTCATCATTTCTAAAGATAGTCGCTCTCTTCCAGCTTTACCTTGTAGTTCATCTATGGTGAAATCGTTAGCTACAGATAGAACAACTGAACGTAGCGCAAGTTCATGTCGTTCCACATTTTCTATTACCCATTCTTCGTATTGAGTAGAAACTCCTAATTCAAACTGTATAAAGTTTTTTGACCCTTTTAGGTTAGTTAAAAAAGGTTGTTCAAAAGTATAATATGTTGTTTTGTATATAGAAACATCTTCTGGTACTTTCTTAAATACTTGTTCACCACTAGCAGCCTGCAATTCATCTTCGCTTGGTTCTACCCACTGACCTGTTGATTTCAGTTTACGCTCTATTAAAGCATCAACTTGCTCTTCAACTGTAAGTTCAGGTACATACATCCATTTAGCAAGATAAAACCCTGCTAGTACTAGTACTATAGCTGTGATAAGTATTATAAGTTTTTTAAGCATATTCTTTTAATTTCTTTACTAACTCATTCCCATAATAAAACTTTTTAACTTTTTCATTCTCTTGTGACATAGCAAATTGCATGTCTTCATTCTTACTCATTTGCATACGAACATATGCTTTGATATTTTCAATATTCTTCTTAGTTGATTCTAAACTAGTAGTCCATTCACTTGGATATTTAAACATATCACTCCACATTTCAGAGTACGATAGTCTATCAGGTACCATAGGAATAGCACCAACTACAAGACCTTCGTATACAGATATACCAAGTGTTTCTTGTAAGTTGGCACTAAACACTAGTTTTGCTTTACCAAGCAATTTGTGATAATCTTCTTTGGAGAGATTTTCTTCCTGACATTTTATCCATTTGTATTCTGGCATTTGTTCAGCTAGATAGTCAAAAACTTCCGGCTGCTTTTCAGGTGCTATACGATGTGGAAATAGAATTATGTTTTCTTTTTCCATATTTTTATAATCACTTAAATCACTTTCAATGTATTCCATGGGCCATCCTACTTGTCTTATAGAGTGAAGTAGTTGCCTGTCAATATCACGGTCATCATCCCAAAATGTATTTGTAAACAAATCAATATGAAATCGAGTAGCAAAAAAGTTATCATCATAACAATCATACATACTCATTTCCGCTTTACGAACCCATGAGGCATCTCCAATTAAACGTCCTAGAAAGTCTTGTGGATCGTAGCTACCAGCATGCCACATGCCACCGATGCGGAGTTTTATCCCAAGTAATTCTGCCATGTATTTCAACTGGATAACAGTGGGATTCCACGCATCAGTATAGAGAAAGTAATCACCATCTTTGATTTTACCTTCACAGAACAGCTTCGCAATCTGTTCTAACTGTGCGCTCTTATAGATATTTGTACCACCAAAGTTTAAGAAAGCACCAGGTGTAGTGGCAGCCGGGATATCAGTTGGACCTTCAATCACAGTTACATCAATACCATTGCTTCTAAACAATGTGGGAAGATGTGTTTTCCATTGTTTGGTATAGCGGGATTCAACACTCTCCAAGTCTATAAGATATAGCATAGTACTTCCTATCGTTTAGATTACTCACTTAAAATTGAGAACACTTTATATCCTTGTGAACTCAACTTATCTGATCCACCTAAAAAGGTAAGATCCATAATACTGAGAATACCAATAGTCTCAGCATTAAATCTGTTTATCAATGATGTAGCTGCTTCTAGTGTTCCACCAGTTGCAATTACATCATCGATAACAAGAACACGGTCGCCTTCTAACACTGAATCTGATTGTAGGTGTAGCTCGTCCATACCGTATTCTAACTCATATTCGGTAAAAATAGTCTCTCCCGGAAGTTTACCTTTTTTACGTGCCATAGCAAAAGGTTTACCTGTCATAGCACTTACCGCACCTGCCATTGGGAAGCCACGTGCGTCTAGTCCAACAATTCTATCAAACTCTAACTGTTGTACTGTAATAATATCTTTAAATACATTTACAACTAATTTTAAGCCTTCTGGGTGTTGAAATATACTTGCCATGTCCTGATACTGAACACCAGGACGAGGATGGTTTGGTACGACACGTACCATATTTTGTATTGCTGATGATGAAATATGATTAATCACTGACATATTCAATAAATGCTCCGTTTTCTCCATCTTCCGAGATTTCAATCTTAACATCACGTCCTGGATACTTCGCTGAAATCTGGTCAAACAAATCATCAGACATCATTTCACATGATTTATAATCAAGTTGAATAACATCATCTTTATATAGATTTTCTAACCAACGCTGAAACTGAATGAATTCAATATCACGGTCATTGTGTACAACACTGATTGCTACACGAAAATGAAACTTGTGACGATGTGGGTATCCTAGAAAAGACACATCATATTCGTCACCTGTCGCTAGGGCAGGATCTTCTAGTGCTGCTGGATATTTGTGAATGCCTTCTTTCTGAAATGTCACCCAAATCCAACGTTTTGCGTTTTGTTTTTGTTTTAAAATATCATCTGCCATGTTTGCTTTTCTACTTTCATTTAACATATAAGTGTAATAACTACCCATTAACTCCTAACTCCCTCTCTAAAGCGTAGATTTCAGTTTTCATTCTTAGTTTTTCAGATTTCATCTGAGACACATCTAACTTTAGATTATAGTCTTTTTTTATTCGAGTGTCAAGTTCTCTGTGCTTTTTTCTTAAAGTTTCTAATCTAGTTAACTTTTTTTCGGGTGTCATTATTACTCCTATCCAAATAAATCGGCTACTGCCAACGGCTCCTCATATTCTTTTTTCTTTTTACCCTTTACCGCTTCTACAAACTCTTCAGTTTTCACAGAAGCATCTTCGAACTCCATGAAGTCGGGGGTTGTTGAAATATTTTGAACACGTGAGCCTTCACATTTACGCAAGAATGCTTTGTAATCAGTAAGCATTTGCATCGGGTTATCAGAGACAAATAGTTCTTCTACAAACTTAGCAAAGTATAGCACCTTATCTGGTACAACTTCTGACAAAACATTTGTTTTGCCTAAGTTCATACTGCGAATATCAATTTTGTCTCGTACCATTTCATACTCATGGTCAAATCTGCGAATAGCATCTTGCATACCACGAATATGATATTCGGCATTATGTGCTTGAATTAAAATGTACGATAGACTATCCCAACTTGATTTTGCTTCCTTATTGTTGCGATTTAGATCCCCAGGTCGCATGTAATTCACATCACGCATGGTCAAGCGTGATCCAATCTCACCCTCAAACATCCAAGGTTGATTGTCATTACTCAAATCTTGTCGCCACTTCAACTGTTTAGTTTTGTAACTCCAAGCATTCGCATTCAAGTCGGGATAGTCGTACGCCAATCCTTTTGATGCGGTTATATAGGGAGAGGCAGCATCAAAAGAGATTGTGATATTTGGATTAACATGTTCTCTTAGTTGTCGTTGGATTGCTGTTAACATAGCACCCCAAGGGAGAACGCTGATACCAAGAGTGTGAATCCAAACATCAGATTGATCTTCTTGTCCAAGAAGACCATCATCACGTAAACGAATTAGTCTACGTAATAATAATTCCGCATCACCAGCATGGTCGCCCGCCATAGCGTAACCTTCAAATGCTCTATCACCAAACACTTTCTTATCATTAAAATGTTTAACACGCTCATACCACTTCTCACTAGTATCCCAGTTAGAACCATGTAGAGTGTTTAAGAACTTTGTTTTGCCCGGTGTGCGGTTATTAATGAAATATTCATGGTTAAAGATAGTTTTTTCAACGCATTCTTCCCAATTTTGAATACCGTTTTTATCACGGTATTGAGGCAAACACGCCCAACCTGGAATATCAAGTGTCATAGAATAGTCACAATATTCTTCTAACCATACCATAATACCGTGTCTTGCTTCATGCCAACTACCTTCACTATCATAGAATTTGTTCCAGTCTAGTTTCCAAGCACCAGTACCAATCTGATACCCGCCACTATCTCCTACTAGAACTGTTGTTTCACGGTCACGATTGACAACCATACCATCATCAATCTTTGATCCTTCTAAATCTAAGTTAGCATGTCCAGCAGAATAAAGACCATGTGAATAATATACATAGCCTTTATCCTTATCAAAGATATTCAAACCATCTAATTTATGTTCAAATCCATCAGGTATACGTTCAGGTGGGAACATATCAGTAGCATCTGCGTAATGCTGAGAAATTTTACGAACATAAAAGTTTGATATCGCAGGTAGAAAGATAGCGTATCCTGCGTTTAGGTTATCTTTACCCAAATCTTTCATTAATTAATTTCCTGATTTAGCTGGTAGAATGTATTCATACATACCGATGCCTGAATCTACTTGAATCATCATAGCACCTTGATCTGAGATTTTGATGCTCATTGTTGATGTGTCACCTAGTTTCAGAATAGTTAGAACTGTTGATAGTGGGAATGACCAACCTGACTTTAGTTCACCATTTACATTACGTGCGAATGTCAAGTCTGCTTTATCTGTTGACGCATCGCCAATTGTGAACTGTAGATCCCCATCTACTGTACGAACTGTGAATAGAGGATCGTATGCTGATAGAATAGCTGCTGTCTGTTGCAAGTCTTTGACCGCTTGCTGTGTCGGCATGATTTCTACATCCCACTTCGCCCCTTTGAAGTTTGCTGTTTTAATCTGAGCATCAACTAGTTCTGACACGATTACACGATAGTTAGCATTCATAATGCCTGGAATAGTGAAGTTGAATTCTGTTGGAACTTCTTCACCATTACGTTCTTGACGACCAATCTCAACATGTGTTGTTACTGCTTCACCTTCATTGTTACGGCTTTCATATCCTAGATAACCAGATAGAACACCGAGACGACCTAGACCGAACTTACCTGCAAAGTCAGGAACACGATTATGTAGTTTAGCACGAAGAACAACTGTGCGGTCGTCATCCATCGCATCTAGTGTTGTTGCTTCATCATCTGTTGTTACTTTTACTGCTTGAATGATACCAAGCGAATGTGTGTGTTTCACAATATCTTTTAAAATGTCACGCATTGCGTTCTCCTATATTATTACTCTTACTATATCACATATTAAAGTGTTTGTCAAATGTATTATCTCTTTTTTCTATCGTTCTACGATTTTTTTTACTGATTCTAATTCTCCAAGATCCAGTGTTTTTATTGTATTCTCCCCACATCCCTTTATCGTCTGATGTCAATCTTGGCCAGTTACGTGGGTCAGTATCTAGATCCACCTTAGATGTGTTATCTATTTTTCTACAGATTTGTTCAAACTGTTCTTTGTATAGCTCACCGCCATGAGAACCTTCGGCTGCGTTGATATTATAAGAACCACCAGTTAATCCTAATTCATCATAGCGATCCACATAATGCCAATGTTCAGTATGTTTTTTAAACCATTCATATCGCTGATCCTCACTCATATCAGAAAATCTATTATGTGAAATTGTTCCTACTGTAGTTTGTTTTACATTATAGTTTCCGGTTTTTATACCTACGCCCACTTCTGGTAAATCAGGTTCGTCAAACAGGTCTAGTTTCGCATCACATTGGTTAGCAATCACTTCCTCAAGGTGTCTACCGATTTTATCTTCGTTGTTTGTTTCTATTTTAATGGATCCAGTTATAACACCTGAGTAGTCATATAAGTCAAGTTCCTTGTGTTTTGGTTTACGTGCCATTTTATACCTTTCTATGTATAGTGATTCGAATCTATCATAGTTACTAGTGTTTCGTCAAGAGTTGAATTGGTGTTCGCCTACTGTTTTATTCAAATAAATCATCAAATACTGAGGTTTCATTAGGTTTTTCTTTTCTTGGGTTTGCTGTTGATGGATTGTCAACCCAGTATATTGTATTAGGAGGCAAAAATCCATGTATGAACCAAGCGTTGCCGAATGGTGGGGATCCTCCTCCAGTGAAGTCAACACGATTGTTGTACACTAATGCTGACATACCATACTCCATAAACATCTTACCACGGGCAGAGCCTTGAAAACTTGCTACTGGTAAGAATAGAGCAAAAGGTTTACCCAAATCATAGCAATGTCGGATAAACTTATCTTTTAGTGAGTAGGGCGGGTTTGTGATTACTCCATCATACACATCACTTGGTGCGCATTCAAAGAAATCTTTACCGTTACTTGGTTCAATCTTGTAACCGAATTTGGTAAACCCTTCTACAATAAGACCTGACTTACCACTTGTTGCTTCGTAGTAAGTCGCATCTTTGTCTAAGTACTTCAATAAAGGTTCAACACTATCAGGTGGTGTATAGCACTCGTCTGATGCTGCGTTCCTACCTAAGTTTTGTACTAGTTCTAAGTGTGTCTTTTTTGCCATTAGAAATCAAATAAGTTGTCAAATTGCTCACTAGTGCTTGCTGCGCTCAAATCCCACTTTAGAACACCAATCAAGTTGTCAATCTTTTTATCAATGATTGTTGTTTCCATCAAGTCATGGTCGAACGGAAGTTCTTGGAACCATTGTGGGATGCGTGTTTCATCAATCGGATACGCAACACTAGTCATTTTCATTGGGTTGTCTTTTAGTTTGCATACGATAGTTTTCATACCGTCTACAATCTCAAGTGAATATCTGTCGCTGTTCATATCACGCAGAGTATTCCAATTCAAGGCTGCGCTAACATGTCCTGGAAGATGTGGCTTTTTCAACTTGTCTTCTGAACTGCGTAGTTTGAAGTCTGCATTCTGTGCTTTCTTAAACTTCGCAACATCGTTCTTAAACTTTGTCAAGTTGTTTACCCGCTTAGGAGTACCTTTCTCCCAGCCAGGCTTTTCACGGAAGTCTTTCTTAAAGTCTTTGACCATATCAACGACATTATCTTGGTTACCGCCTGTCAGAACTTTAACAAGAACATCCATTAAGAACTTCTGCATATAGTCTGGAGTATCGCTTCGCTTCAAGTCAAGACCCATAGCTTTCACTTTACCGGGTTTACCATCTACATCACGGCGCACACCATCATCATCGTAAATTAACATAGCATAGCGTTTCTTCTTAATAAAGATAGCCATTGTTGCTAAGTTTTCACGACCTGCTGCGATAATCTCACCTTGCTTGCGAGGACAGTTAAAGAAGTCTTTCATAAAGTCTGGAAAACTTGCGTTCACTTGATTAGCGATTTCGTCATACATTGTTAACGCAATCTCTTTGTCCCATTCAATCTCACCGTTATCAATCTCTTTCTGAAATGTCGGATACATTGAATAGTAGATAGAGTCTGTGTCACCATAGATTACTGAGCGACCTTTATAGTCGTAAGTCCCATCGATAATCTCATTAGTCTTGCTTCCCATATGTCGTGTAATACAACGACCAGACAGAGTAGTTGACTGACCGATGCGCTTGTCGTAGAAACGACAACCCTGATTAAGAATCGCACCATATAGGGAGTTCAAGTTAATCTTTTTCACTAGCTGACGTTTATCCCAGAATGCGATTTCTTCTGCGTCACCACCTTCTTGTGCTTTCTTTTTATTTGCTTGTAGAACTTTACGTTCGGCGTACCAACGTTCTAGCAAACTAGGAATGATACCTTGAATATCTTGTTTGAACACAGTTCCGTTCGCACTCATAGCCCAAGGCAGTCCTGAGTTATAAACTAAGTCGTACATTTCAGCACCAGTAAGTTCGTGGTGTTCGCCATTTTCCATATCTAGGTGCATCATATTCGTCTTATCTTTTTCATTCATAAAACGAAATTCTTCTGTAGAGAATGTATCTTCCCATGCTTGCGCTGCACCGAAACCTTTATTAGTACCACCACGTCCTTTTCGAATACGAGACTGTATCATTTCGTCTGTATAATCAGGACGTAGTTGCGCTGTAATAGTTTCAGGACTCATGTTTAACGCACGAATGATAGATGGATAAAGTGAGTTAATATCAATACCCGCTACCCACTTTTGAATGCCAATCTGTGGATTAGCAACAAACGCACCCGCTGCTTTTTGTGCTTCTGCTGCTTCTTCTTCTTCAGCAGTGGGTTCATAATCATCATCCTCGACATCCCAACTACGTTTTTTACGATCAGGAACAACCATACCACGTCTGTGCGCCTCGTTGATAATTGCTTGTTCAGTAACAGCAACAGCACCCATAGTTGTCTGAATATTCACAGTATTATCGTGCGCAATCTCGTTAGCCAAGTCAATGAAACGTAGTTTCTTGTCTAAGTTATCAAGTAGGGCAACGTCTTGTCTGTTATATTCGACAAACTTATAGAAGTCCTGGTTATATAGTTGGTCAAGTGTGCCTTCATACGCAATCTTGCGCTCACCAAGTTCATACTCACCGATAGCATCAAGTGAATAAGAATGCATTTCATGATATGTATACTTGCGATAAAGTTCTAGGTAGTCGAGGTGAATACGACCAAACAAGTTATAACTGACTTGTTCTTTACCATACTTAATCATGTATTTTTCTTTAGGAAGCAAATCCCACAAACAAAGTTTACGAGTATGCGACTTACTGAGAACACGTGTGATACGTCTAACAGTGTATGGAATATCGAAACCTTCACTGTTCCAACCACTGAGGACATCAGCATCGTCAATCAACGCTAAGAAGTCATTTAACATATCCGCTTCTGAGAGATACAAGAATGTATTCTCAAATTTATCACATAGTCGCTGTGCTTCTTCTAGTCCTTCACCGTCACGCATATGAACAGGTGGAATTACAAACGTTACAAGTTGATCTAGCCATTGTAGATGTGTTGTAATCGCTGTGATTGGCATGAATGGATCTTCGGGCGGAGCAAATCCTTTGTCCGCATCAAAGTCTACCTCGATATCGAAAAACGCTACATTCAGTTTCGGCGAGTCTTTACCAAGATAGTTCTCTGCTAAACAACGAACTTCTGGCTTAATGTCGCTTTCGTAAATCTTTTTGTCGCTATTGATACGCAGTTCTTTATGCATATCTTTAGTTCTTTTTACTTTGATTTGACGAACTTTCTCACCGTGAATAGAAGTATGTTGTCCTCTATCGTCACGCACATAGAATGTACGCCAAGCCGGGAAGTCCTGATATACCCGCTTCCCGTCACGGCGTTCAACAACATTTACGATGTCTTTATTTTTATCGTAGTATGCGTCTACATAACTCATTTACAATGTGCGTCCTACAGTTTCTAATACAGTTTCTACATCATCAAAGTCTTGTTTCGCCTCTTGTAGGCGTGCTTTGTGTGCGATTGAAATTGCTTTATTTAGAACTGAAGGTTTGATGTCAAGTTCTTCTGCGATAGCTTTTACAGTATCCCGCAGACCACCTTTAAGGTCATCCACTTCTTGTAGAACTGAACATCCCTCGTCTACAAGCTGTTTTAGTTTTGCTTTTTCTTCGCTTGAAATATTATCTAATGACATGTTATTCTCCTCATAAGATCATAAAAAAAGGGAACTCAGAATTGAGTCCCCTTTAAGATAACACAGAGGCGTATTAATGTCAATACTTATTTTTAGATTTGTGTGACCCACAGCCCTTTTCATTCAAACGCTGTGCTAGTAATTCTATCTTATCCATATCTGAATCTGATAGTTGATGCATTTGTTTTGGGTTTGATTTTAGTTTGATAGTTTTACCACCAACTTCAATACTGTCACCTGCTTTTTTGCCTGCTTTTGCTGCTGCGTCTAATGCTTTGTAGAACTCGTTATATTCTGAGAACTCAATTCTAGTCGCATCTGTCATCATTTTATTTGCTACCGCTTGTGGCTGATAAGCGTATTTGTCTTTACCTTTTGTCATAGTGTTTTTTATAACACCACCGACACCTTTTGCTGCCCCGCCTATTGCTCCTCTTACAGCACCACCTATCGCTAAACGTGCTGCCATTCCTGCAATCGCTGGAAGAATTTCATCAAGTTTTTCTTCGTTGATTCCTTCTTTCATCATTTTCATAGCAAGACCTGCTGCTTTAACAACACCTTCTTTAGATGACATTAGGTCGTCTAGCTTTGCTTTGTTGTCATCATTTACTGCGTCATAAACTTGTTTAATTGCTGATGCTGTAAACATATCAACTGTCATACCATGTAGTTTACCAGCTTGCTTGTCTGCTACTATTTGATTGATTACATCCATGCTTTCTGAAATTTCATCATCTGGACAATGACATGGGTGTCCACCACAAATAGCACACCATGTGCCTGGCTTTCCACCGTCTTCCATCATATCAGGAACACCATTACCATTTTCATCACGCCACCATGAACCTGTTTCATCATGTGAGTCATGTTCGCAGTCACAATCTGGCTCACAGTTATGCATTTGGCATCCACAATCTTTACAATGGTATTTTGAAGCATCAAGTTTTTCGCTCTCATCAAAGACACCTTCAAACTCATCAAATGCTGGGTGTTCACCGTGACCAAAGAATTTGCCAACCTTTTTACCTGCTTTTTTAATTTTCTTGCCTGCACCCTTGACAACATCCATTGCACCTTCATACATTTCGTCTGCTAGTTCTTTGCCGTGTTTTTTAGCAAATTCTTCTTTCGACATTGTTTCTGAATCATGAATGACTTGATCGCTCATGCGACCTTCTTCAATTGCTAGGTGCGCATCAATTCCTGCTGTTGATTTTAACCCCCACGCTTTAGCTGCTTTCTTAGCTGCTTCATAAGATGTTTTAGCGTGGCATTCGTGCTTACCCTTTTTAGCATGTACACAAACATATGGTCTTTCTTCTGCTTCGTTTACAGATTCTTCTACTTCTGGTTCGTTGTCCATCACCGCAGCATAATCTTCCATGTCACTGTCACTTGGCATTTCGCTATCTGCTGGTGTGTCCATTTCCATATCACCCATTGGGTCTGTCATCATTTCTGGTTCATTAGCAACACTCATATCTGCCATTGGCTCGTTCATCATATCGGCAGGACTATCTAGTTCTAGTGTATGCATTCTCGCTGTTAGTGAGTCTGACATACGAACATAAGCATCATATGCTTTGTTATGTTGGTTACTGAATTCTACTGATAAGTCATGTATCGCATCACGTGCGTTCTTACCAGATGACAACTCTTGTGCTAGTTGTTCTGTTGCTCTATTTAGGTAATCTTCAAATTCGTCATTAGAGATTACAAAAGATTCGATTAGTTGTGACAGTTTCATTTTATTCTACCTTATCTTTTAATCATTTTACTTTTAACAGGTTTATTATATACTAGATTACCTACATCTGATGTATAACCCATCTTATAATTTTTTTTCTTTCTACCATATACTGAACGTTCAGCATCAGACTTTTTTGTACCAGGTGTCATTGGCATAGAAACCGATGCAAAGGATCCGGCAAACGTTTCATTTATGATCTCGTTTATTTTCATAATAGTATTTATCATTTAAGTAAAATATGTGTAGTTTTATCTTAAATGCTTTGTTGGGAATCCGTCTTTATTGACATCATTTCCGTATTTTTTAACTTGCTTGATGATTTCATTTGGTCCTACATCAACAGTTGTATTTACACCTTTTACAACACGACCAACTCCGGCTGCTTCGTTGAATGCTGTAAAGTCAGCAAAGTTTTCAGCAAATCCAGGTTTGCCAATATCATCCAATGAATCGAGCCAACTATCATCGTCATCGTCATAATCAGTATATGTATTCTTTGTAGGTTCGCCTCTGTTGGCTGCTAACATATCTACAAAAGGAACAGCAACAGATTCGATCCAGCGTGATATATCGCCGTATGTGGTTATTTTTGTTTTGAACAAATCTTTTAAAATATCATTAATATGATTTTCTTCTGCTTTGCGTTCATATGACTTACCATACATGCTTTTTAAACGGCCAATCTGGCTTTTTATTTCTGGGCTTGTTAGTTCTAATAAGAAAGTTCTCAGATTTAAAAGATAATATTCATTGGTATCTACAATTATTTCATTATCAAATCCAGCAGGCGGCCATCCTTTTTTATAGGTAGCCACTGCTTTATCTACATCAAAGTCACTTGGTAATGAAATATTTCTACCGCCTTTACTACGTCCCATTCCCAGGTCTTCAATTGTGTCACTATAATACATCTCATTACTTAATGGTATAAAAATATTTTGCATTCCAGAAACTTCCATATCTTCAAGAGAGTTTCTATTAACGTTTGCATACTTTCCTGATGCAATGGCTGCAAATGTTGGATTTTCAATACCAAGTTTTTGCAAGACTTCTTGTTGTTTTTGATTACTTCCTGTTTTTATTTTTCTGCCGGTATCATTGGTTACTTTTTTAATAATTTTTGCAACAGGTTCTGCGTCATATACAAAACTTCTAAACATTATTGGTCGGTTGCCCATAGCGTCTGTTATCTTTTTGACTTTTAGTAATCTGTTTTTCATATGAAAAACATTTTCAGGGACACTAACATCCTCATTAAACGCTATGTCAGTATGTTTCTTTGCATTTGCACCGTCTGGGTGTTTAGGATTGATACCTACAACTTCACCGTTCATTAAGTCTGAAATGTTTGATGCTTTGCCAATTTTATCTAGTAATTGATGTAGTTTGTCATCGGCATCATAATTGCCGCTTTCGTATCCGCTTTTACCACGAACTTCTGTGCGCTTACCTGTATCGTTGTCTGTAATATGTAGAACATACATATCAGCATCACGTTCTAACTGTAATTTATATCCTTCGTTGATATTTTCTATTTCACTGAAACGCATTTACTTCTTCTTTCTTCCAGCACAATGCGCTTTTTGTGAAAAACCTTTTGGGTTATTGCAATCTATTGACTTTTTGTACTTGTTACTCCAACCTTCAGTGATATTTAAATTTTTAATGGCCTGCATGAAACCTTTTTTTGTTTTTATATACTTATGTACAATATCTCGCTGTTCTGGTTCCATTCTATAATACTTGTCCATAAAACGTTTTGCTTCTTTCGGCTTCACGTTAATAGTATTACCATCATAGAACTTAACTGGGAATGGCTTGTTATCACTTCTGTCAGAAACTATATCTAGCACTACTAATGGATTAGATTGTTTCGCTTCAAACTCTTGTATACTTTCATACTGTGCTTTGTACATATCTACTAGCTCTTTTGCTTTAACACCATTAAAAGCACGTGCTATATCAAAAGCATACCCGCCTATACTTTGCTTTGATTTATCTGTATTTACTAGATGTCGTAACGCTTGTATTGCTGCTTTATAAAATTCTTTTTCTTGTCTGCTTCTTATCTGTAAAAGTAATTCTTCACGTGTCGCCTCCCCAAGAACAAAGTCTGCTGCTTTTTCACCACCACGTAGTGCTGCTTTTTGTAGCTTACGCAGAGACTTTAGTCCTTTACCTGTTTTGATAGCAACTTTAAACATAGATTTCAATGAAGCAACAGTAGTTTGTGCTGCCACGGCCATAATAATAAGTTCTGGTAGTGGAGGTATAGAACCTAAGTCTTCATTTAAATCTTCATCAAATAGTCCTTTTGCCCAGTTTACAATCTTATCAAATCTATTTCTGGGTTTTTTAGGTTGCGGCTTTGGAGCTTGTGTGGCAGTAGGCGTCACTGTTTTGCCCTGCATTCCTGGGAAGTTAATCTTAGAGCCTATAGATTGTTGTTCTTGTGCTATTTCTTTATTATCTAACGTATCTTTAGTTTTCTTTGCTATTGCGGTAGCGGCGCCACCTGCTGCGACACCTTTAGCAATAGTTGCTGCTATTTGTTCTGGGCTAGCACCGGGCGGTGAATTTTTGATAATGCCTTGAATGACATGTTTAGCAATCTTAATTCCTTTTTTTGCTAATATTCTCATTGCTACCGCAACTAATGGATTTTCATTTAACTGAGATTCCACTGGGAATTCTTTATTAGATGTTTTAAAATTTTTCTTACGCATAACAGTTTTAGCAATAAGTTCTAGTTCACCTTTTCTATCATTCCACTGCAGTACAAAAGGAATATTGATATCAGTTTCTAAGTCTTTCATGACCGCTTGTGCATCAGGTCCCATTTGAGCGATAGGTTTACCCCATTTGATAAACTCTTTTTTGAATAGCATGCCAAGTTCTTTGATACTAATAGGACGAACATTGCGTTCATCATTTACTCTATCCAAGAAATGTCTTGTAAATTCTACATCAATACCAAGTTTGGCAAACACTTTATCTAGTACGCTTTCTAATGCGTCTAGTTGTTGCTGTGTCACGCCTCCCTTTTCAAACTCAGTTATCTTCATTTTATTATTCCTCTATTGGATTATCAATTAGTATAAGATTAAATGTACTGCTTACTAAACTATTATTAGTTGTACTATATGCACGAATTTCTATATCTGTTTTTTCATCAAATTTTAATGGGATTTTATAATCTTTTGCATATGTAGTTGCACTTACCGTAATAATATCTTTGCTATTCCAACCATTATCAAATGTCCTTGCCATCATAAAAGCCACTGCATCTGTGTTTTGCTTACCAGCACCAACTGTCCACTGTGTTAGATATGCAGTTTTTCCTGCAGGAACCGTATATAAAGACATAAATGTTTGCCCACGTCCTGCGGCATTACCGCCTGATCCATCGATACCAATTTGTGCCAACACTGTACTTGTGCCACTGCTTGTAATGCTAACAGTACCTTCATTAACTCCGCTACTACCTGCTGTTAATACTTTAACACGAAAAATTCTCAAAAACTCTTGGGTACCAGCGCCACCACCAACTGTAAGTGTTTCATAAACTAAGTTATAATCCGCATCAAGTCCTTGTATTTCAACTGTTCTTGCACCAGTACCTGTTGCTGAATCTGTTCCCAATGTACTTGTGACAAAAACTGTTTCTGCAGTTGTTAAATATTGATAAATCCCACCTGCGTCCCAAATAGTTTCTTTATTAGCGTCAACATCAACATTCATACCAAATTTTTCAATATAACCTACACCCTCAATCTCACCATTTGATACCTGAATACCCCAACCGTTTAAGTTAGCAATAACTCGCAACGCAGGTAATCCTGCTGTATTATATTCCATCGCATTTTGTACACCCATTAAGTTTGGGTCTAAATTCGGGTGTAAATAGTCTTCATAATTCTCAGCCATGTTCTTCAATCCTTACTATAAGTTTTCCTTTTCCTGCGATTACTCTGTGATATGTTTCTTTTGGTATGTTAAGAACATCTCCTATGTTTAAACATCTTGGTAGTTCATCATCCATTTGAAACTTCCAGTTATCACTTTCTAATACTGTTACAGTCCTCGTCATTCTATCTCTGTGCCAAACTAATTCGTCGCTATCTATGTTACTGTCAAAAGTTCTTATTCTTACATTACCATTGACAACTTCACTATAAGGTTTTACCACCATGTGCCACCTTTAACACCTAATGATTTATAACGTGGTGTTCTACATGCCCAATAACCTGCTTTTGTTTTATCATTCTTTTGCTTACATTTATGTCTAGCAACAAAACTTTTAACTGCACCTGGGTTCTTTGCTTTGACGCTAAGACCTTTATCGCCCCAACTTACTTTTTTAACTCTGCCTGTTTTTGGGTTCTTAACATACACATAAAACTTCTTAGGTCCCCCACGCTTTGGCGAGTTTAGTTTTACTTGCTTTCCATTATATTCTGCTTCGTCAAGTTCTTCTTCCATTAAAAATGGTACATCTAATGGAACAATTTCACCTTCAATTTTTACTAGTTCGCCGATATCTGTTTCCAATAATTCTTCATCTTCCCAATCCATTTCTAATAGACCGACAGAATTTAGATTACGTAGACCACGATAGAATTCTCTAAATGATTTACTACCTGGACGGAAGATACACTCTCTGAATGGTACACCACGCTCAATATGTTCTAGTATTGCTTTTGCTACAGCTTCACTTAACCCCAATGCTTTTAGTGCAGCTTGAGGATTACCTTGAGTGAATTGTTTCCACGCCTCAGGGTGTTGTGATTTTAACATTTCACGGGCTTTGATTAATGCATCCGCTCCAGCGTCACCAACTTTTTTTGATGCAATAGATTTAAACAAAAAGTCAGGCAGGTTAGCACCTTTTGCTAATGTTTTTCCGTTAATATCAATATAGTTTGGATTTTTCTGTATAAAACGTTTTATTGACGCAGTAGAATTTGGATTATATCCATGATCCGTCATGAATTTATCTATATCAGGTATACTATTTCTTAAAGTATTCCATGCATCTTGCCATTCATTTAATGAATCTGCTTCTTCGTTAAACATATTAAAAGGATTACCACGTAGTTTTGGTTCAATTCTTCTCCCACCACCAGCGATTCTATTTGGTCTAACACCTGCTCCACCACCACCTGCACCTCTTGTTACTCCCGGTAAGGTTTTTCCAGGAACACTTGAAGGTTTAGTACTGGTGTTAGCATTTTTATTAAATTTTGGGGTTCTTTTAGCTTTCTTTTCCTGATCTTTTTTAAATCTTTCACGGGCTCTTCTATCTTCAGGCCCATCTCCTTTTATATCTCGTACAACATCTTTGCCAATTTTTCTACCAATCATACTTGCTGGAATACCTGCTGCGGCCGCAGCACCTGCTAGTTTAAATGGATCAATATCATCCTCATTATCGTTGGATGTTTTTCCTGACATGCCTATCATTTTATTTAACTCATCTCTTGTGCTTTTATTAATAGTAGATTTTCCAATAGTGTCTACGTCTTCATTTTTGGCACGTTTGGTTGCGATAGCATGCATAATACTTTCGGCTTCGTCACCATATCTATCAACAAAATCACTCTTATGTTTTTTTAGTTTTTTGAAGTGAGTTTCTTTTGAACGTTTTTCACCACCTGTAAGTTTACGTTCAATTAAAAATTCATGTCTTAACTCTGCTTCCCATAATGCTTCGTATAGTGGCTCTTCTTCCCAACTTTCAGTCATAGTTGAAGGTTGAAGTTTTCTTTTGAATATATCAACAACGTTTGATGGTATATCATCACGTCCATATAAATCTTGTAATATTTGAATTAACTTCGTTTCATCTGCTTTCGCAATCATGTTTCTAATCTGTGTCGCACTATTAACGTCTTCTCCACGTATCTTAAAAGTAAATGTAGGAACTGTGACAATGTATGAGTGGTCACGTAATGGTTTTGCGTCTGCCGTACCGTTCCATTTTTGAACGTGCGCAGGTTCACCATTCTTCTTTAGCTTAGGACCGTTCTGTGGAAAATCAAATCGTGGGTCTTCTGACATATCTTTTTCTGATACCGCATATAGTACAACTGTTGAGTCAGGATCAAATCTATCTGTTATCTCTGTAGCAACATAAGGAACTTTGGTTTGTACAATTGCGTTAGGATCAACACCAGCAAGCATCATCATTTTTTTCTTTTCGTCAAAAGCAAAAGGAGATTTGTGTCCATCTGTTTTACCAGATGATGCAATGTATACCTGTGCACCTTTAAATTTTTCTTTTAGGTACTTAAATACTTTACCATGTCCTATATGGAAAGGGTGAAAACGTCCAGGGTAAATCACAACCAGGTTTGTGTTTTCATTTTCAACTAAATCAAATAATCTCATTTTTTGTTCCTTATTAAATACAGACTATTTGTATTTATCATTTTAGTTGTATAACACAAATGCAATAAAAAACTCAGCCGAAGCTGAGTTTTTAAGTGTTACCAGAATTTCCACCATTTCTTTGGTTTTTTGTGTGTTTGAATAGCATGTAATGCTTCTTTACATTCATTAAGCATTGTTCTTCTGTTTAATACTTTCGCTTTTTCTATTTGCTCCAGTATTTCTTCTTTAGTGAAATAGTTCACATTGCCTGCTATGTTTTTAAATACTCCAACCAACTTTCCATCTTTTACATCTATGTATAAAAACTTCATTTTCGGGCTCCTTTTATTAAAAGCGACCGTTATTGACTCCAATTAAATAAATTACACCTACTAATACAAAAACACCAATAATAAAACAAGCTACCCCTGCAGCAAAATTAATAATTGCTTCTTTGCGTTCTATTGCTGCGTATTCCATATCTCTGCGTTCTTTACGCATTTTGGATTCAATTCTAACAATCTCGTCCCACGCCGATGGACCGTAGTATAATGAAATATACCCACGTAGTTCCTCTCTCATTTCCTGCGCCTTCTTTTTGTGTGCCCAGGCTTCTAATGCCTCTTGTTCTATATTAGAACTTAACATTTTTTTAAACAGTGGAGGATTTTTAGCACGTTCATGTGCAAAGTCTAAATCGGATATAGATTTTGCCCAACTACCTAGTTGGGCACCCATATCTGATATCTCTTTTCCGGTACTAATCATAGTTTTAATACCGTTATATGCGGCTGTTGCCGCACTAATAGCTGTTACTGGATCTAACATTCTCTCTCCCATGTATATTTACATAAAAGATAGAAATGTTATCTACTATGTTTATTGTATATTTTTTAGTAAGTTTGAATTGTCAGGATCTAATGGTAATCTGGACTGTCTTAGGATACGTTTTATGTTTATGTTATTTTTCTTTAATATTTCATCAAATAACTCATATTCAGAATCTTTAGTTATTTTCTTTGTAAAGTATTGCGAATCTATTTTTATAGAATCATTGATATTAAAAAAATTTAAATCTTTACTAGTAAATGATAAGTCTTCATACCAAATATATGGCATTTCATATAGTCTTGTGACTCTATGCCATTGTGCTATCATTTTTGTTATATATAATACATCGAGGAATGTTACATTGTTATAATGTGCTTCTTTGATATCTATATCATCTACTGTATTCCAAACCTGTGTTTCCAGACTTCTTAAATATGAAATTACAGTATGTTTCCAGTTTCTTCTACCGATAGAAAATGAATTAGTTTTCTCATTTATTGTGTGTATATCTATCAACAAGTTTTGATAATCTGTCATTGTTTTCCAAACAGAATAAACGTCTTTGCCGTTGTATTCTGTCCAGTAATTAATTATCTTTTCTCTTGTCAGATGTTTCGGCAATACATCAAACTTTCCAGATAGCATTTCTTCATTTTCTACTAAATGATATTCATTTGATTGATGAAACTTCTCATACAAATACATGTTAAGAATCTTAACCAGATAAGTAGATCCAGATCTTGCATGACCCCATATAGTATATTGTTTATGATTTTTCATTCTGTCTCTCATATATAAATTTGGAGCGGGCGATGAGATTCGAACTCACGACATTTACCTTGGCAAGGTAACGCTCTACCCCTGAGCTACGCCCGCTCATATCTATATTTATATATGGTCTCGGTAGCTGGATTCGAACCAACGACCCCTTGTACCCAAAACAAGTGCGCTACCAGACTGCGCTATACCGAGTTATAAGTTCCAGAAAACTAGAACAAAAATTAATATTAGCATAATGACTACAAATCCTAAAGTAGTCCACAAAAGTATTTCTTCACCAGTCATAATGCTTACCTTTGTATTGGTGCGGATAGAGGGACTTGAACCCCCACGCCTTGCGGCACTAGAACCTAAATCTAGCGTGTCTACCAATTTCACCATATCCGCATTATTTTTTTCTTACAGTTATACTGTATCGTGTTTCTTTTACATTTAGAACAGTATGTGGTTCCTCAATATTTAAATTATACCATGTATTAATATCGCACTTTTCTTCATATAACATTTTACTAGGATTATGTTCGTCGTCCCACCATTGGGTTATAACATTTTCTCCGCCAGATGTTATTAAATAATTTGCCTTTGTTCCAATGATACCATGATCCCTGTGTAGAGGCAAGTCCTGTCCTATAATTTGGTATCTCACAATAACTTCATAATTAAAGTATTGTTGTATCCAATCGTATAGACTTTCGTTACATATAAAAGAACCATAAATATTTTTTGGCGCAGAACCTTGATATGTGTTTTCGTTATCCATTGCCTCTTCAATAGTTAGTAATAAATTATTTGGGACTTTTGGAATAAAATTTAATTTCTCTATATACATATTCAATTTATTTTTATGGTGCCCCCACACGGACTCGAACCGCGGACCTACTGATTACAAATCAGTTGCTCTACCAACTGAGCTATAGGGGCAAGCTAATTAACTTACACTTTTATTTATGCATGGCGGAGAGAGAGGGATTCGAACCCTCGGTGGGCTTTCACCCACGCTGGTTTTCAAGACCAGTGCATTCAACCGCTCTGCCACCTCTCCTAATTGGCACAGGCGCTAGGACTTGAACCCAGGACCCTCGGTTTTGGAGACCGATGCTCTACCAACTGAGCTACACCTGCAAAATGGCTCCGGCGGTAGGGGTCGAACCTACGACCAATTGATTAACAGTCAACTGCTCTACCACTGAGCTACGCCGGAATATTTTATTAGGGAGCTAACCTTGGCTCCCTGCGGGCTTATTTTACGCTGCCACCCGTTTCTGACTTATATTAACAATATAGCATATTGTTAGTAGATTGTCAAGAACTATTTGCCTTCTCTTATACAAATTTCAGAATAAATTGCTAGATATTCCATCATTTGTTCGTATGTTGGTCTCTTCCATTTGCGCATTTTGCTTATACGCTCTTGTAAGTCTTTATGCGATTTCAAAGAGAGGTTTTCCATTTTCATACCTATTACTATACACTAAAACTGGTGCTTTGTCAATAACTGTGTGAACATTATTTTCAATATCTTTTATCCTAAGTTCAATAAAGTCTTCGCCATCTTCTTCTAAATGTAAACAATAACAGTGATAGTTACATTGTCTTTGTATCATTACTTCTAGTCTGTCAATAAGTGCTTTACTTAAGAACTGGACTCTTGCGTCAATAATGTTATCTTTCATCTTCTAGCTTCAAGTTTTTTTACTTCTAGTCGGTTAACACGTGTTTTTAAATATCGTATAATAGCTTCTTCTTCGGACGTTCGGTCCTTTTTTGGTTTTGAATTTCTCAAATCTCTAAGTTCGTTACTAAGCACCGATAGTTGGTGCCACTCAATTCCTGAAAGTGCCATTTGCGTACTCCTAATGATTAAGTTATAAGAATCTTATATAAGATTCTATTAGAATTGTCAACTACTATTTTAAATTTTATGGTAAAAAACTGTCTGCGTCTTCGTCTGCCCAATCAAAATCATATGGGTTTGGTATTGCTTCGTATTCAGTAGATTCTTCGTCTCTCCAAATCTGCTGATTATTAACTTCGTCTGAATTTAATTGAGGTCTATTTCCAGTACTAGGCGGTGTTATACTGTTTGATGCTGGTCCTGGAAGTATGCGTGTTTCATTTTGATCACTCTGTCTTTGCTTTTCTTTTTCAGCGGCTCCCCAATTCTGTTGAAAATCATATGTATTGATTTCACCACCTGATGTTTGTCCATTTCCGTCAGGATCAATTTCCATATATACTTGAACACCGTTAGAACTCTTCTGTTCTGCCTCACTTAATTGTTCTTGATTATTTTCTGTATTTGGTATCATAATAGCTTTAGGTTTGGCTTCACCTGGTTTTATCACCCAAACATAAATCCATTCTGATATATCTGGATTTTCAAAATGTGAAATGTACATTGTGTCTTTCTCAAATATATCAATTGTTGGATAACCCAATAATCTATCTACTGTTATATAGATTGTCCAACCACTATAAAGTGTTAACGGTATAAGAAAGAACATTAATACAAAATTTTTATAGTTTCTAATAGCAATCCATAACACAACTGTAGAAACTACGATCAGTGCTATCAGAATAGGCAGTAAGTCAAAGTTGTAAAGATTCATTTTTATATTCCTCCGGGTGAGTTACTGCCAACACGCATAACAAAGTTGTGTTTTCTATCATCAACTGCTGTGATATTACCGTCTTCGTCTAACTCAAAATTAAAGAGAGTTATAACTTGTCCACGCTGTTTATACTTTTTAGATACACGATACTTTTCTCCATATGGATTTATTTTTATAAGTGTAGCAACAATTTCTCGGTTATCTTCTATGTCAACCATTTTGCCACCCTCTCTTCTTTTAGGATATCTGTAAGAATATATATGAGCCGCGATCTTGTATCTGCCTGGTTTAATGCCACGCATTGTTACAACTTCACGGTTGATTGGAATAGTTACACGCTCGCCTTGTGGTGTAATCCACTGGTCATTACTAACACCCAAATCATCTTTTTCTAGGTTAAGTAGACCGCCTTCTTTTCGTGTAAATGAAACAGTTACATTTCCTGGGTCTTGCACCCATAAATCAACATCATCATTTGATACTGTGTCCCATTCAATAATGATTAAATATTCTGCTTTCTTTGGTGCATCTTCTTTTTTAGTAGGGGGATTGATTAATAAAAATGCTACAATAAACAAAAATACAAATCCTACTAATAAGTTGAATAACAGGTCATTCAGACCAGTAGTACTTTTAAATCTTTGTTTATTTTTATTAGCCATCATCCTCTCCAGACTCAAGATTTACTAATTGTATCTTTAGAGCCTGACTAAGGACTAGACCGACTAATGTTGTATATAATGCTGTACTCATACCGAGAGCCATTGAACTTAGTGCTTCTTTTAGAGTCTCTGGATTGGCTGTATCTATTGATCCAAAACTGTCACCCAACATGATAATGAAACCAGCAACTGTGCCTATCATACCTAATGTAAGTAGAGATTCACTTATGAACCAAGATACATTCATACCTGTTGAATAATCTTTTCCTCTACGTTGGTCATATGTTAGTTTTCCTACATATGTTGATGCTAAAAAATAGACTGCGATAATTACGAATGAAAGTCGTGTTGCGTCTTTGTCTAGTAGTTCATTAAAGAACCCAAAGTAGTAGCAAACAGTTGTTGCTAGGATTGTTAGGCAAAAGAAAAGCCACCAACGTAAAAATATCATATCTATCTCCAAACATACTATAATAAATTATTGTATGTATTTATCTGGTTATATAGAAAAGCTGGACCCACACCCACACGTTGTAGTAGCATTTGGGTTATCTATTGTAAATCTGTCGCCATGCATACTTGTTATAAAGTCTATCTTAGCATCACTTAGATACATAATACTAGCACTGTCAATTACCAACTTAACATCATCTGTTTCTATTACGGTGTCATCATCTTCTATATCATTAGCAAATGTAAATCCATAGCTAAATCCATGACACCCTCCGCCTTCTACATATACTCGTAACGCAGTTGACGATTGTTCACCCTGTTCTTCGATTATCTCTTTTGCTCTTGCCGCGGCCGCTTCCGTAAATATCATATCGTAAAACTCTCCCCACACCCACATCTTGCTTTTTCATTTGGATTATCTATTAACTCAAAATGAGAATTTAACCCCTCGGTGACATAATCAAGGGTGGCACCGTTTATTGCATTCAAGTATTTATTTTCTACTAGAATGCTAATACCATTATAATTTATAACATGATCTTCAAGTATGTTGTAAGAATTATCTAGTACAACTTCGTACATAAGACCTGTACATCCGGCTGTTTTTATTGATATTCTTACAATCTTATCACTTTCGTTTTCTGTCCATTTTTTAATTCGTTTTTCCGCTGTCTCAGTCAAATACAACATACTTAATTCCTGCTTCTATTTCTGTTTTCTTTTGTTTAGACCTGTTATGAATATTTGATATTTCATAAAACCTGTTTAAAAGACCTGCAGCAATTTTGTAGTTTTCGTAGATGTCAATACTTTCTTCTATCTGTTCTTTGATAAATGTAGTTTGACTTTTAAGTTCTAGTATAAACTCTTCAATCTCTTCAACTGTATTAGCGGTTTCGTATTGATGATTAAGTTGATTTACAAAAACAAAATCACTTGGTTCGGCACTATCTCTAACATCGCTTTCGTAGCCGTTTAGTTCAATTAAATATCTTGCACGGGAAATCGGATCCGCCAATGTTTCAAATGAACGTGTAGCAAAATCAATTTTTTCTCTATTGGAAAAGCTATCCTCTTCATTCTTAAGAATGGTAAGGATCTTCTTATAATGTGCTGTTAGGCTACGCACACTAATATTTTGTTTTTGTTGTATCCCAAAGAATTTAAAATAATTCTTTTCATTGAGATTGTAACTTTTCTTTGTACCAGACATTTATTTACCTACTTATACACTATACATAATACATTATTATTACATGAGTGTCAAGCACTTTCTACATATTCTTTAACTTTTCTGTTAGTTCGTGGTACGGTCTCATTCTAGGATCAGTCTTGTGTTCTTCGCTAAATTCTAAACCGTATCTCCAACCCTCTTGTACTTTAGTATCTACCCAACGATTGTGTTTAATAGCAGTTATATCCATTTCATATTCTGTTTCTGGTAGAAAATAATCTTCTGTTGTTGTTATTTCTAAGACAAAATCTTTATCTGTCCATTCTTCAATAAGTTTTAATATTACTTCAGTTTCCGCTTCTGTTAATGAACGGCTTATCTTAAAGTCATACATATGTGTATCGCCCTCAGTGTGATAGTGAACAGCCGAGCCTTCTTCTTTAGCTTCAAACATATTAGGTACAGACTTTGTTAAAACTGTTAGTATGCCTGATATATCATGCTTATCAAGTTCTTCGTCTAAACCAAGACGTATGTGATGCTTAAAAGACTTCATTAAAACTTATCTCCGTCATAATCATTATATTCATTATAGTCACGCTTTTCTTTAGCAGTCATTTTAGTTGAACCACCCATAGATCCTGTTTGTCTTGTATCAACCTCAGCGACAAAGGTAGATGAACTTGAATTAACATATAGACCAAACCACGCAGCGCCGGCGCCAACGATAACTGAAACTAGACCTGCTTGTTCCATTGACGGATCAGGCAATGCCATGAACCACTCAACTACTCTCCAGAGTAGATAGATATACATCGTAATAAAAGCACGTGGAAATAATCTCCATCTACTGAAATATTCAGGTGCTATCCACCAAAAGCTATCTTTTCTCATAATACACCTCTTCGTAATTATACTTGTATTTATCTTTTTAAATTGTAAAAATGGCAAAAAATAATCCCCTACAAGAGGGGATTACTAATCTTTTAAATGTGTCTAACGATATATTAGAACCAAGTCTGTACTGGACCGCTTGTTCCGCCACCAGAACCACCATTAACTCCTGTTGTAGAATCAACTGGCGGGATTGGATCATTAAACGGTGTAACTTGTTCAAAAGTTTGTATTCCGTCTTTATCTAAGAACATAATATCAGCTTCATTGACAATAAAGAATGTTACTGTTCTAGCGTCTGCTTGTGTTTTGCTAGTTTGTCCTTTATCGGCACTTACCCAAAATTCTGTCTTATAATTATCAGAAGTATATTCTCCTACTAAATTAGTAGGAACACTATTGATACTGATTGAAGAATTAGAATACGATGTTTTATCTATAGTTTTAGATGTAACAAAATTTGTTTCTCCAAGTATACCTGTAAAATTACCAGAATCCATTGAAGTTATTTCTGGAAACTCAAAAGTATTGTGATCTTGTGTTGAAACTTGTATAGGTCCTCCACTAACATCACGAAATTCTGGAGTACCAGATTGTGATAGAACATCATAAGTTCCAGCAACTAATGAACTACTAGGCATAGCCGCTAAGAATAGTCTTGTATCTTCCGCAGGATCAACCGTTACAGTTCTATTATATATAGCGCTGCCATTTGACGGATTAAATGATTCCAAAGTAATATTATTACCTGTTCTACTATATCTGTAACCCATTGTATTACTCGCAGAGTATCCAGTATAAGTATAACTATGAAATCTTCTAGCTAAGTCTGTACTATATTCAGGATAATCATCAAAGTCTAAAAATATTTGATAATTAGAAGTTGCTAAAGTATCAGATTCTGCCCCACCTCTGGATGCATTTATATTTGTGCTGTTCATATCTTGATATGCAACACCAAAATATAAGAACCCCCAGTTTTGAGGTTTGTTGCCTGCAAATGTTATTTCACCGCTGTCACCGTCGTTGATAATATCACTATTATAAAAATTCCAATAATTGGGATCATCATAAGCGGTATTATCAATTACAAATTCGGTCATTAGACCATATTGTACCGGGCCTCCACTATATAAATCGTTCATACTAGATACTTTATAATTAACTGTGTTAGTTGGTCCAAATAAATCAGGCATATTTATATCTGAATTTTTGATCCAATTATTACCGTTATATTTTGTATCTACTTGTGCATATGCGTTATTAGATGTTAAAGAAGAATTAACACTAAAACTGCCGTTCACCATTCTATTAACATAATTTGTTTTTGCTTTTGATGTCCAAAAATCAACTTTATGTATATCACTAGTGTGGCTATTTGCACCAGATGTATCAACAATGTTTATATTGACAGCACTCCCGGCGATATTAACCGGGAATGCTGCTGGAGTACGAGCGTAATGCGTATCAATTGTAAGACTTTTTGAAAAAGTGTTAATTGATAATGTCATTTACTTCTCCTTTGAAAATTACAGTTCAATACTTGCTGTTACGTTTGTATATCCTGCACCTGTTACGACTGTTCCTACTTGTAGATCACCAGTAGTTAATGTTGTAACTGTTTTAGTTGTTGAACCATCTGTGAAAGTCATAGATGAACCTTCAATTACTAGTCTTACGTTAGTAGCAATTCTTGCGCCAGAAGCGTTAAGAGCCGAAACATTGATGTAAGAAGTAATATCAGAACCACCATAAGCATATGAACTTAGTTCAGGTGTAATATCTACTGTTACCGGTAGAGTAGGTGATAGAAGATTAATATCAGCATAGTTTTCAGACATTGCATTTGTTTTTGTTGTATACCAAATTCTATCTAGTGAGTCACGACCTATTGCGTGAACAGCATCACCTATAACAGATGTTTCAACCCAACCTGATACATCATTCCATGCATACATTTTAAATGTAGTTTTGAAGAATAGTCCCATTAATGTTCTATCATCGTTTAACCAGATTAAATTTCTTGCAGGTTCTGACAGAACTAGTTTACTGTGATATGTAAGAGCCTTAGGATCTGCTGCATCAACTTCATACATGATGAAAGTTTTAAATCCATCTTCTGCACTGTATTTTTGCTTACAATCTAATGGGAAATATCCAACATAACGTGTCGAGTTACTATATAATTGTTCACAAAGAATTGGTGTCCCGTGATGGGTCTGCCCTGTATCTGTTGTGTGTGCGACCAATGACGCATGTACTGTACTCTTATCGCCTGTGATTGAAATATCAGTCTCAGTTACAAAAGTATCATCAGCTAATGTCCAAGTCGTTAGAAATGGATGGAAATCACCGTATGAATCAAACCATGCCTTATAGAAACATTTTTTACCAGCTGCTCTTGGATCATCGAATGTTTTTGAATATGTATGCCAAATTCCAATACCATTCATGTTGTTACCACCTTGGTGTGTACCGGCTGCAGTAACTACATCACCACCTAATACATCGTGTAAAACAGTCTGAGTTGGATATCCATCTCCATCTCTTGTTGTTTTATTAATTTTAATTGCATTTGAGTTAGTTCCAGTATTAGCATATGCTCCTACCCACATCATTTCACCGTCTACTGCTGATTTTCCTAGACCTTGAATCCCCCAATAAGAAGTCATACCACTAAATGTAGTATCATAGGTACTACCCCAAGATGATGGGAACCCACTACCTTTTGATTGCATGTAGTATTGAGGATAGAAGTTGCTTGTGTGCTTACGTGACCCAAAAACATATCCATTATGTTCTGAATCTTCAATACCAATGAAATCTACAAAGTAACTTGATCCAGTTGAATTTACTACAGGTCTTGTTTCATGTAAATATGTAGAATCTGATGGAACATTTGACCAAAGAGTAAATGCCTCGCTAGTATTATATCCACCCCAAAAACCAAATGCTTTTTTACTACCATCAGCGTTTTGATAAACTCTTAGTCCACCAACATTTGAGAACATATTTTCATCCATATGTCTCCAAGCACTGTCATCGGGAATATTGTTAATAGCACCATCACTTGTTGTATACCACTGTGGCTGGTGCACTGTCAGTTTATTTAATGATAGATGTTGATATCTTTCATAGCTTGTACTTGTATATGCATAAAAGTAACTACTTGCAGAATATCCACCACCAGTGCTAAAATTTAATCTTGAATTAAATTGCGGTGTTAAACTTGTTTTGTCGTGTCTATTTCCATAGAAATAAAAACCATTATTGTTTGCTCTTGGATCTTCTAGCACTGCTGGCCAGTTGCCATCGCCTTGATACGAATATACTTTTGCCATATCTTATTCTCCCACGTGATCGTTTTCTGCTTTAAACCAAGCAACACCTTCTTCGATATTATCCCAGTTTGTTCTAACACCCGCCACAAATTTCCATGGCTGATGGATTAGTCTAGTTTCAGTTCCGTCTTCTAAAATCATAAAGACTTCTAAAACTCCATTATCTAAAACTGCACGATGTCCAATAGTAACAGTAGTTTCTACTACATCACCATTTTCATCTTCAGTCTTTACATTTTTTACTAGATCAAAATTCATTTTTTGTTCTCCGTTTAACTAGTTAAATTGTTGACTTTTTATATTTAAATTGTACAACTAAGTTGGATCCTTTAATTGCGCTACCTACTTGTGTTGTATCTAATGTCAGATAGTCACCCTCTGCCATTCCGAATTCAGGAGAGTTAGTTCCTCCTGTAAATAAACCGGCAGTTATTGTTAAATTTTTCATAACTATACCGTTTCTTCTAACATCCATTTGAATTTCTTGGTCTGCTGAATTTGTAACTCTTGCGTCTATATCAGTAATTGTTAAATCAAATGGTGCATACCATCTTGCCGTACCTGTGTGAGTTTCTAACTCGCCTTGTTGACTTAAATTTATAGAGAATATTGTGTCATCTCTTACATTTGTTAGACTAACAATTTCACCACCGGCAATCGCAGCATCGATTTTGTCATCAGCAATATCACCAACTTTTTCTTGCATAACTACAGTTTTTTCTAAGTAATCAGCTATATCTTGCGGCACGAATTTACCTTGAGAAGCATCATAAACAAGACAAACTTGACCAGTAATACCTGGCTTTGGTCGTAATTCAACTGGTGTCATATGTTTTTCTTGTGTGTGTTGAAAATACACAATATAGTTACCAGCACTGTTTGTTTCAACTGCTAAGTCTTTAATTGTAATACTACCACGCATTGAACTGTGATTACCACATTGATAATACAGTGTGTCAGGTGCATTTTCTGGAACAGTAAATGTAACAGTTCCATTATCAGTTCTACTACCCGTTACGCCGTTTGTATATTCAAACGCATATGTGCCAGCCGTAAAACTTGAACCGTTATCTGTTGTTAAATAGAATGGATGACCACTAGCATTTACATTAAATGTATATGTGCCTCCACGATAAAAAGGACCTAAGTCTGGATTAGCTTCATCATTTGCAACATTTCCAAATTGATATGCGCCCGAACTGTGTGTCACTGTATAAGTAACTGTTGGTGGTACAAGTGTAGGCGGTGTAATAACCTCAGGAACATTAATATTTAATCTCTGTACTGTAGCAGGAGCATCGCCGTTTACTCCTTCAATAGTAATATTTGGAACATTGTATGTGCTTGTAGACCAATCAATGTTGTTTTGTGTCCCAGCTCCTTCTATCCACTTTAAGTGAATTCCGTGCGTTTGAGATAGATTTCCGTGCATTTCGTGTGCGGCGAAATTATAGAGCGTATATGTTCCAAGCGCATATAGTGGAACACTTGCTTGTGCTTGGTTTGTGATCGTTGTTCGTGCATATGGTAAAGCACCAGATTTCCAGGTCCAAAGCCAATCTGGACTACCACCAGAGCCAACCGCATCTACTGCAAAAGTTAACGTTTCTGGTACGACATCTAAACTGACATTAGATAGTTCTTGGATAGTTTCTGGGTTATCTGTTATCTTTTTCCATGCACCTTGAGCAGCCTTATAAACAAATTCTGTTGCATTTATAGTGACTGTTTGCCCCTCAGAGGGGTTAACTGGAAAGTTAAGCGGCATGATAGATATCTCCTATTGTAAAATGATTTAGCTCTCTTCAATTGTATTTATTATTATAGGAGTAAAAATAATCATCCAAGTTAATTAATTAACTCAGATGATTATACAAAATTTGTCAATTTTTTATTATGCCTGTGATTCAGCCCAAGATACTTTACCAGAAACTTTATACGGTGAATTGAAACTAATACCCGTTGTAACCTGAGGTTGAACAGCTAATGTAAGTAAGTCGGGTCCCGCTGGGAAAACACCATCACCGCCTAGAATACTGTTACCAACTTCTAGTAGTTCAGCTAGGGCAATTTCAATAGACTGGCCAGCAGAAACTTTAGTAGAGTAGATAACTGTAGCAT